>Ga0310343_10000821_pt1 | contig 15302 bp, 6 predicted proteins | sample HC15DNA2025_MG_FD_203519 | JGI IMG/M metagenome (GOLD analysis project Ga0310343, IMG submission 203519) | Marine microbial communities from station ALOHA, North Pacific Subtropical Gyre - HC15-DNA-20-25_MG | ecosystem: Environmental > Aquatic > Marine > Oceanic | place: Pacific Ocean: North... | reverse complement strand
TTCTCATACTTACACTATAGGAAGCGGACAAGACATAGAACTTTCTACACAATCTGATTTTTCAGGAGGACATTATACAGGTACAACAAGTTTTTTTGTATCAGGATTTCATAAAAATGAATTGTTGATTTCAATCGGAGATAATTCAGACTCATTAGTATCTACAGGAACAACGTATTACATGAGAATTAACACAAGCATAGAAAATGAAAAAGGAGTGTCATTACAATCAACTTCACTCGTTTATCATTTTCAAACAGATTAGGAGAATAAATGGCTTTAGTACCATCCTCATTGGCGGCACAACTTGAAAGTGCCTTACTTCAGGCAAAGGCGAGTACATCACCAACCGCACAAACTGAATTAGCACAACAAATGGCACAGGCAATAGATACATATGTTAAAAGTGCATTGGTAACTACGGTCGTATCAGGAACTGCGGTAGGAGGTGTTTGTACACCACTGGGTCCTGTAGCGGGAGCCGTTGTAACAGGAACAGGAACAGGTGCGCCTGGAGTGGGATTATCATAATGGCTTTAATATCATCAACATTGGCTACGCAATTAGAAACTGCTTTCTTGGCGGCACAGGCTGATACTTCTCCAACGGCAACCACAACTTTAGCAAATTCTATAGCATCTGCTATACATGCATATTTAATACAGGCTCAAGTCACAACAACGGATACAGGAACGGCCGTAGGTGGTGTCAATGCAAGTGTACTTGCTCCTCCTGCTCCTCCTGTTCCTGGACCGATAACCGTTCCTGCAGTTGTTACTGGGAGCGGAACTGGCTTTTTAACATAAATAATAATATGTCTTATTCAGCAAATAAATCACCAAGCGTTTCAACAGATAATGTATATGCATCTGATGATGTAGCTAGACAATTAGTAAAACAAAAACTTTCTAAAAACGAGTTTTATGATTTGGATTTGAAATTTACAAAAAATCCTAATACTGGAGATGTTTCTGCTAGAAGAGGAAGCAGTAGCGTAAAGCAATCTATTAAAAATTTAGTTTTGACTGATTTTTATGAAATTCCTTTTAAACCAGAAGTAGGTTGTGCGGTAAAATCTCTTCTCTTTGAACCAATGGATATTATTACGGAACAGAGAATAACAGATACGATAAGAGCCGTAATAGAAAATTATGAACCAAGAGTTGAGTTTTTATCGGTGAAAGTTAAAGCAGATGCGGAAAATCATGGGTATGATATAACAATAGTTTTTGGTTTAGTTAATAGTAATGAAAGAGAAACGATTTCAACTTTTTTATCGTCAACTAGAGGTTAATAATGGCAGAACCTAGTAAATTAAGAGTATCAGAATTAGATTTTAATGAAATAAGAAATAATTTAAAATCGTTTTTGAAGTCACAAGATAAGTTTAAAGATTATAATTTTGAAGGTTCGGTAATATCTTCATTACTAGATGTTTTTGCATATAATACACATTATAATTCTTTTTATTTAAATATGATAGCAAATGAAATGTTTTTAGATTCTGCGGTTACCCGTTCAGGATTAGTTTCATTATCAAAATTATTAGGTTATACACCTAGGTCGAGAGTAGGCGCTACTGCAAATGTAAATTTAACAATTACGCCAACGGATGCGCCTACAAATATTATAGTTTCTAAAAATACAAAATTTAATGCTGATATTGATGGTATTAATTACACCTTTATTACTGATAAAGCATATTCGGGTTTTGCCAATAATCAAAATATTGCAGTGACTATTCCTAATGTGACTTTAGTGGAAGGTGAACCATTACGGTTTACACATACGGTTGATACAAGTATCGAAAATCAGAGATTTGTAGTTCCAAATCGAGGCGTTGACCATCAGAGCATAAAAATAACTTTACAAGAATCGGAATCGGATACTAGAAAATCTGTTTATGAAAAAGCAACCGATTTACTCGAATCGAATAGTTCTTCAAATATATTCTTTATAGAAGAGGGTACTGATTTTTTTACTGAAATAAAATTTGGTGATGGTGTACTAGGAAATAATTTAAAAAATGGAAATATAATATTAATAGATTATAATCTAACATCAGGTATATTAGGAAATGGAGCTAATGTTTTTTCAGTTGCAACAACTGCCGGTGGTTATCCTTCTGTGACGATAACTACAAATTCACCATCAACTGGTGGTGCTGATGAAGAGACATTGAATTCTATTAGATTTAATGCTCCAAAACATTTTTCTGCACAAAATAGGGCAGTCACTAAAGAAGATTACAGAAGATTAATATTACGAGAATATCCTTTAGCGGAATCTGTTATTGTATATGGCGGAGAAGATGCGGACCCTCCAAAATTCGGAACTGTCTATGTAGGTATAAAACCTAGAGACGGTCTCTTTATTTCTTCTTCTATAAAAGAAGGCATCAAAAATAATATCATAAGAAAATATAATGTCGCATCGATTTCTCCAGAATTTGTTGATGTGGATTATTTAAATGTAAATTTAGTTTCACAAATAAAAATCGATACCAGATTAACTCAAAAAACTCCTCAAATTTTGAAGAGAAATGTTTTAGATACGATTAAAAAATATCAACAGACTTCATTAAATGAATTTACCGAAACTTTCAGAATTTCACAATTATCTCGAGCGATTGATGATGCGGATGCATCCATATTAGGAAATGATAGTTCTATTAGTTTAAAAAAAGAACTTATTCCTAATTTAACTGTTGCATTAGATTATATTATAAATTTCAGTAATGAGTTATACCATCCATATACAAATTTTGAAGGTACTTTAACATCTACTGAATTTACTTTTATAGATGATTTTGATGTTGTAAGACCAAATTGCAAATTTGATGATGATAAGGGAGACGTTAGAATTTTCAGAATGCAGGATGGACAAAAAGTTATTGTTAATGCTATAGCAGGTACAATAGATTATGATTCTGGAAGAATACAACTTAATAATTTTAAGCCAGAATCATTTATAGGAAATTCTTTGGATATTAAAGTCATACCGCTAAACAGTGACCTTCAAGCAAAAAATAATCAAATAATTTTAATTAATGAAAGAGATGTTAATTTAAGTTTATTTGATTTATCGACAACTGTAGAAACTTCAGAAGTGTAAGATGTCATTTTATTCAGATACGGAAAATACAATACCAGTAAATCAGATATCAGATTTAATAACTCAGCAATTACCTTCTTTTATGACAGAAGAGGGAGAAGATTTTGCTGAATTTTTAAAAAAATATTATGAGTGGATGGAAAGTCATGAATTACTACTTGAAAATGCCGTTCAAAATGAATTCAAACTTCAACTTCATGATGAAAGAAGTCCAGGTCTTATAAAACTAGAAGATGATACTTTTCTAAATTTAGAAAGTACTAGAGGACCTAATAGCGGTTTTATCAAAGGCGAAAGAATAACAGGACAGAGCTCTGGAGCAACAGGTTTTTCTGATAGAAATAGTTTATTGACTGATAATATTTTGTTTCCATCAAATGTTACTGGTATAGATTTTGAACCAGGCGAAACCATTACTGGTGCAACTTCAAGAGTTTCAGCAACCGTTCATAATTATTATAAAAATCCATTATTCGCTTCCAGAACATTAATAAAAAATCGTGATATTGATACGGCGACAACTTTTTATATAAAACAGTTTGAAAAAGAATTTTTGTCTGAATTACCTGATACTTTATCAGGCTCAAAACCTTTAATAATGAAGCATATTGTAGATGTTTATAGAGCTAAAGGTTCAAAGGCATCTTACGATTTTCTTTTTAAAACACTATACGATATACAAGATTTAGAATACTATGCACCCAAAGATGATTTATGGAAAGCATCAGATGGTCAATGGGTGGCGGATAAGACTTTAAGATTATTAAGTTTTGATGATATATCAGAATTTGAAGGAAGAGTCGTAACAGGAAGAAAAAGTTTTGCGACAGGAGAAGTTGATAGAGTATTAAAGTTTAATTCTGGTTCTTTGTCCGTTACTGAATTATTTTTAAAAAATGTTATAGGAACTTTTGTCATAGGTGAAGATGTAGATAGTACAATATTGAATGGGTCTTTTGGAACAGGAAAAGTTCAAGGAGTTATAACTTCGATTGAAGTAGAAAATCCGGGTAAAGAATACAAGATAGGAGATTCAATTGAATTTTCTGGAGGTGGAGGTTTTGAAGCGTCCGCAGTTGTTAAAACTATCGCATCAGGAACAATTGCAGATGTTATTACATTTGATGGCGGTGATGGATATACTCCTGGATTGTTTTTTGACGTTAATAATTTCGGAACTCGTGGCTCAGGCCTTGAGGGTAAAATTACGGATGTTATAGAGACATTTTCGATACCAGTTTGTGGCGATAGAATAATCGACCATTACTACAAATATATAAATTCTACAGCCTATGGTATGGGAGGAAATCCCTTAAATAATGTACAACATTCATTAATAGAAACTCTTGGATTTGTGCATTTGCATACAGGAACAATTACCGATACTAGGATAACTACTATTGGTGTTAATTATGAAGAGTTACCTAAAGTTCATGTCACACATTCAAATACATTTGAATTAAGAACAAATAGTGTAGCAAAACTTTTAAATCTTAATCCAGACCCAGATGATTTTGGAAGAACTAATGCTATAACTGGTACATTTATTGCAGGCGAAAGATTGGTATCGAATACTGGGGATAAAATAGGAACTTTTTATGCAACAGTTAGCGACCCAGATGACATAATTACATTAAACGACCCATCAAAAATGAGAGTAAAACCTTATCATTATTTGGGAGTTTATAATGTGGGAGCAGACGATTTGACTCCTGATATCTCTAATTATGTTAATGATAACCATACAATTTATGATGTTAAAGTAACCCTTGGAGGAAGATTCGTAAAAAACAAATTTACTTATAGGAGAGGATTAAATTCTTTAAATTCACTTGATACATATTCACCATCAAATGAACCTGTTTATTCTACCGTAGAATTGGAAATGACAGGAGGTTTTCAAAAATTAACTTTTCCTATAACTTCTCTAACTCAAACAGGCGGTTTAGCAACTGTAACTACTTACGGTAGACACGGACTTGCCGATGGAGGAAAAGTTGTTATTACAGGAGTAAGTCCTTCCGCATATAATGGTGAAAAAGTTATTACGGTATCGGCAGATGAACCAACAAAATTTACTTTTTCTATAGATTCGTTTACTACTTCTCCGGCAACGAATATACCTGGTTCAAGTATGTTATATGATGAAAATGTATCGGTTAAATTTGGTATGACATATAAACACGTAGATGGCACAGAATTTCCTAACGTTATTGATAGATATCTCATTGGAACATCTGATTTTGAGGCGAATGATGTAATTACAGGATTTACCAGTGGCGCAAAAGCAACTGTAGCAAATTCTGGTTCAGTCTATGATGCCTTTCCTGGATTTCCTGGTAACAATGCAATTATTAGACCTAAGGAAGAAAGTACGGAAGCAGGTTCAATTGGTTCAATAGAAATATTAAATCCAGGTGTAGGATTCACAACTGCGCCCTCCGCTACCATGATTTCTACCGGTGACGGGACTGCTAGATTTAAAGTTACAATTGGAGCAGTAGGTGATGTTTATGGCAGATATTTCGATGAAAATGGTTTTATAGGTTATTCTAAAAAAATTATTGATAGTAATTTTTATCAAGATTATTCATATTCACTAAGAAGTAGTAAACAATTAAATGAATATGGAGAAATAGTAAAAAAACTTCTTCATCCTATCGGTACAAAATTGTTTGGAGAATTCAGACCACAGGGTGAATCTCTGAATTTTAGTTTTGATAATATGGTTGTGATGGAAGATGGTTCATTTTTACAAATAGAAAATTCATTTGACAAAATTAAGACCGAACAATATTTTGAACCTACACATAATGTAGCATTAAAAACGATTAATGATGCGACTAGTTCTTTAGGATTAACTATTGCAGGTGGGTCTAATCTTGTTTTTGACCCCGATAATACTGAAAATTTGCCACAAGATTTTCCTGCTAATTCCATGGTCGTGATAGATGATGAGCAAGCATTTATGGTTTCATATGGCGAATTGAAAATGGAAAATTTTCTGAATGGTTCAGTTTCAACTGATTCTCTAAATGCCATATCTAGATTCATTGTTAATAATACAACTTCTACTTTCACAATCTCAGAAGATGTTACACAAATCAAAACAGACAATACAGTTGTAGGAGGAAAAGTATTATCACAGGAATTAAATCAATTTGGAAATACGGTTTTGCTTTTACATACATGTAATGGTAATTTTGAAGCAACATCTAATATTTCTTTTGGTTCTCATACTGCTAATTTGTTTTCCGTTGATTCAAATGTCATATTTGGCAATACTTTATCGGTAACATTAAGTCCTATATCTAATCTTATCAGAAATGAAACTACTTTAGTGGATGCCACAGTTGTTACTGAAAGACCTCATAACTTGAGACAAAAAGATAAAGTAATAATTTCTGGTGTGAATAAGGCGACATGGAATGGAACATATACGATTAATGTTGTTGACGATAAAACATTTGGTTATAGAGCATTTTCATTGTTAGATATAGGCGACCCATTAGATGATTCGAATAATTTAGAATTTTCAAATGCTACTGTTACGGTGGTGAGAGGGACTGATTTTCAAAATGACTTTGCCGTAAATGATGTCATCGTACTTAATAAAAGTAAAGAAGAAGCAAAAATTACTCAGATTATAAATTCTTCTTGCATCATCGCAAATACCCGTATAAGCACGGACGCCAGTTTTAAAATGGCATTAGAAAATAATGGAACTTTAGAATTAGAGGAAGATGGTAGTTATTTCGAGTTGAATACAAGAATACCTGCAATTTCAACTATAGATAATAAAAAAGATGAGTCATATTTCGTATATGAACAATTTATTAGAGGAACAACAAATTCTGCAGGTATATCGACCGGGCTTCCATTTTTATATGGATTTAACACAGATTTTTCCGATGACCTTATGGTAGGTGATGTAATCTCATTGTCATCTAATACTTCATTAGAAGCCGAAGTTTTAAACATAATCAATGTTGATAAATTGGTTTTGAGTAATAGTTCATTGAACGGTTCCGATGCAGGAAATGATTTATTGTTACAAACTGGTTTTTCAATGCTTATGGAAGATTCTGTACCTTTTCCGAGATTAAATTTGAGTAAAGGGTTAGGAGATGGCTCGAATAATCAAACCTTTTCATTGAAATCGACTAGAAATTTAGATTTGGAGGATACCGCAAATACGATGACGTTGAGTGGTGAGTATGATGGTTCTAATAATTTTGTCAGAATAAATGAGAGAATTGGTAGATTTACTAATTCAGGTTTATTATTGCTAGAAGATGGTATAGGAACATCTAATGCACAATATGTTGGCACAGTTTCACTAGAAGGTTCTTTTAAATTCGAAACTAACACAACTTTCAATAATCAGAATTTAAGAGTTATCAAATAGATTTTTTTTAATTTTAATAAATAATAATATGCCTAATTTAGTAACTAAAAAATTCAAAATACATAACGCAGAACAATTTGTCGAATCTTTAAGCGAAATTGATGCGACTACTCTATTCTTTTTCGTGGGTAAAGTTGACCCTTGGGAAAATGAGGCAAATGTTCCTCCTCCTACTGATTCTTTTGCGAATACTAATTATGATTATTGGAACCAAATGGTGGCGTGTAAAAAAATAACTCCATCCGAAGTGAGTCATGTATTACCTAGATATAATTGGAGGTTTGGAACATCTTATTCAGCATATAATCAAACGAATAGTGAATTATATGATGAAAGATTTTATGTTGTCACTGACGATTTTAATGTTTATAAGTGTATGCAAAATAACATTTCTAATGGTGCATCGACAGTAAAACCCACAGGAACAGGCACCCAAATTATAGAATTGAATGATGGTTATAAATGGAAATATATGTATTCCATCACTCCACAGGATGTTTTAAAATTTTCAACCAATCAATATATTCCTGTTAAAAAAATTACTACAGATGACATAGGAACAAAGCAATATGAAGTTGAACAATCATCCGTTCATGGCGCCATTGATATTATCAATAAAACGAGCAATGGTGATTTTAAAGTAATATTTACAGGAAGTCCAACAGACGAAAGTGGTGAAATTCAAGATTTTTTGCCTTATGAACAATTAGCAGGTTCGTCCACTAATAATTTGGCAAACATAGTTTTACATCAAGACGGTGCGGCTAATGTTACGGTTAGTTTTGTTGGTGAAAAGTTTGCAGTTAATGAGGAGGTAAAAGGAACTATATCAGGTGCGAGAGCAATAGTTTTCGAAGAGCCAAAAAGTACTTATTTGTTTGATGAAGGCACTTTAACTTCCGTACAAAATTCAACTGTCATGATTCTTTCTACTAGTGCTAATAATTCTGCCGATGATATTTATGTTGATTCTGAAGTTTTTATCGTTAATAATGCGGCACAGGGAGAAAAAAGTAAAATAGTAAAATATGATGCCATTTTAAGAAGAATTACAGTTGAACCTGCTTTCACTGTTGCTCCTAATACATCTTCAGGATATATTATTTCACCATCTGTAAATGTTTCAGGAACAGGAACTTTATGTACCGCCAGAGCAATAGGTAATAATAGTCATGGATTAACCGATGTTGTTGTAATGAATAAAGGGAAAGACTATGTAAATGCGAGTGCAAAATTTACCGCAAACGCTAGTCACGGCTCTGGTGCGAATGCTTTGCCTATTATAGGACCTTATGGAGGGCATGGCTCTAATGCATTAGAGGAATTGGGCGGTAATAAATTAATAGTTGATGTGAGAATATCAGGAAATGAATCTAGTTATTTCACTACAGATAATGATTACAGACAAGTTGGTCTATTGAGAGACCCTAAAAGTGAGGTAGATGCTAATGTTTTTTATACATCACCCTTATCCGACCAAGGTATAAAATTAATAATTAGCAATGTCTCAGGTAATTTCGAAAAAGATGAAAAAGTCTATATAGGAAATAATTTAGAAGAAAGTTCTGCTAATGGTGTTATAATTGATTATAGAAATAAAAATCTTCTAAGATTGACAAAGGTTGAAGGTGATTTTGATTTATATGATAATGGAACTTTTACAATTATAGGAGAAAATTCAGGTGCTACGGCACAAATTGCCAATAACGGTTATACAGGACCAGGAATAAAACCATATACAGGTGACATATTATATGTTGAGAATAGAGAAAAAGTTACTAGATTAAATGACCAGGTCGAAAATTACAAGATAGTTTTGGAGTTTTAATACATGCCTAAATTAACACAAGATTTCAACATTTTTCCATATTTTGATGATTATGACGAAACGAAAAGTTTTTATAAAATTCTGTTTCGTCCTGGTTACTCGGTTCAGGCCAGAGAATTGACTCAGATACAATCTATTTTACAGAATCAAATAGAAAAAACAGGTGATGTATTATTTCAAGATGGTTCTAAAGTTTCTGGTGGCGACTTATCAATTAATACTTCTATAAATTCATTGCAAGTTAAATTTGCTTATCAGGGAAATGAAATTAACATTGCCAATTTTAACGGTCGTTTGATTGAAGGTCAAACATCTGGAGCTAGGGCCGAGGTTATCACTTCCGCAATTTTTACTACATCGACTCAAAATACATTAATGATTAATTATGTTGATGATACTCTGTTTTTGGATGGGGAAGTTATTAGTACTATAGATGATGGAACTACTTATTTTGGTAATGTTGCAGGACCTGATGAGGGTTTGGCCGCATCTACGGAATTAGTAACATCTGTCGCATCTGGATTGGGTTCTACTGCATCAATAACTGAAGGATTATTTTATTTAGGCGGATATTTTATTTTTGTACCTGAACAGTCAATTATTTTAGACCAATTTGGAAACATTCCTACCTACAGAATAGGTTTGGATATTGTAGAAACTTTAGTTGATAGTGTAGAAGACACTAGTTTGTTAGATAATGCAATAGGCTCGCCCAATTATACTGCTCCTGGAGCAAATAGATATAAAATTTCTTTAAATCTTTTAAAGAAAAATTTCTACGAAGAGGGGGAGAGAATTTTACCCTCAGGCGTAACCTTTTCAGTTAATACTAGAGATAACAAATCAGGAACAGTTAATATTACAACCGCCACTGACCATAATTTAAAAGTGGGTGATGTAATTGTTATTAACGGTTCGACTTTCGATGAATATAACGGTAAACACACAGTAACGGCAATTGGTTCTCCGACTCAGTTTTCATATTTTATTTTAGGTAAGCCTGCATCTCCAGCACCTGGAGATATTACATATATTAAAGGTATTACTGACCCAATTGAAAAAAATTCAGATATTGATTTTATTGAATTATTGAGAGTTGAAAACGGTGAAAAAACTGAAGAAATTAAATATCCAGTATTAGGAGATATTGAAAAGACCATGGCCAGAAGAACATTCGATGCTTCTGGTGATTTTACTGTAAGACCTTTTTCATTAAACATTGTTACACATAAAGTTAGAGGAACTTCTACTGATAGAGTTGTGTCTAATACTGCAACTTTTTTATCAGGTAATGGTACCAATTTTATAACAGATGTAAATGTTGGAGATGTTATTTTTCTATCTGGAAATGTAAACAGAACGGCCACCGTAGATAACATTTCAAATACTACTTTTTTGACATTGACTTCAGGTCAAGAATTGGGTGATGGAAGTTCGGACCAAAAAATAGGAGTTGATTCTAAAATAACTGCTGAATTAGGTCCTGGCAAAGCATATATCAAAGGTTATGAATATGAGTCTGTAGCAACAGAATTTGTTGATGTAAACAAAGCAAGAGATACTAGGGCGGTTGTTGAAGAAAAACAAGGACTTTCTTTTGGTCCAGTATTGAGGGTGACAGATTATTTTTCAAATACGGCTATAGATGCGACCACAGGATTAAATCAGCATAATGATTTATATGAGGTTCATTGTGTCAAATGGCCATCGACCGAATTAACCGATGCTACATCCGCAACAGAAAATATTATTAATCATCATTCAAACGGCGATGCGAAGTTCGTTGGTATTGACCATTCTACAACTTCTACGATAGCAAACACTAAGATAGGAACTGTAAGATTAAGACAATTAGATTTTTACACAGGAAGACCAACAACCGTTAATAGTGTTTATGCCTCAAATATCAATAACCCTACTACTGCAAGAACCGTTCATCGTGTTTTTCCTAGTGTTTTTGATGCACATGTTTTTGACTTTAAGTTTAGTAAGTTAGAAGGTACAGTTTCGGCCGCAAGTTCAAATGCATCTTTAATATCAATTGCAACAGATTCTAGTCCAATAGTAAATACATATTTTGGTGCAACCATAACCGTCACAACAAATTTCTTAGGAATAGTTTCAACAGACACACGAAATATCATTTCTTATTCTGGTGACAATAATGGAATGTTATCGGGAGGAGAAACTTTTACGGCCGAGTTGGACCAACCTCTCACACAAACTACTCAATCAGACAGTACATATTCTATTGATTTTGGTGTAAAAGATATCAAGTCTCTTGTCAAAGTTGATACAACTGGAGGAGCATCTGCACCATTTTTAAACGCAGGTATGAATATTGACATATCAGGAAAAACAAATAGTTTAGAAACCGGTAATACAATTGTTTTGAATAATGGTGATGACGAAAGAAAATTGATTTTTCCTTTTCAAAATAAAGCAATATCATCAACATCTAATCGAAAATTTAAATTAAAAAGAAGATATGTTGGCACAATATCTGGAGGTGCAGGAGCAGTAACAATATCAGCACCTAGTGGCATAAATGAAAAATTTTATCCAGGAGTCGACCAAACACTATCTGGTTCTTTATTATCTGAAAATTACATTGTAAGAAGTATTGATGGCGGAGTAAACGAGAAAAGTGGTGAACAAATTGAATTAACAAATGAATCAGAGACAGGATTGTTTTCGTCTAGGAGTGCAGTTTTATCGGCGGGAGCTACTACTTTAACTCTTGATGTTAGAAGTGACCATGGAGCATGTGCAAGTTTTGATTACTCGTCAACCGAGCAAGTTGAAGTTATTGCCACAATGATGAACGATGATGCTGATATTGGCACAGGTACTATTGGAAAAAAGACATTAGTTCAGTCAAACGTAACAACTGCTATAGTAAGTTCTGCTGATGCATTTGGAACAAGTGGTGGAACGAGTAATGCAGTTCAGGCTACGGCGGGACAAGTTGTCTTTGGATTAACAATTGATTCTACTCCGGGTGCAGTAAATTCATTAAGAATTTCGGATATTAAAAAATTAGTAGCTATCGTTGATAGTAGAGACCCAGGAGCAAATGTTTCAAATGCAATGATTTCATCTGCCGTTGCATCGGTGAATGGAGGAACGAGTAGCATTCATGATGTGACGAACAATTTTATATTTGATACTGGACAAAAAGATAATTTTTATGATTACGGAACAATCACATTAAAACCAGGACAAGATAAACCAATAGGACAAGTCGTGGCATTAGTTGATTATTATACTCATGAAGGTGTTGGCCCTTTCACAGTTGATTCATATATTTATTCAGGAACAGGGAATACTCCATATACTGAAATACCATCTTTTACGAGTCCTTTCTCCGGACAAAAATTTGAATTGAGAGATGTCATAGATTTTAGGCCAAAAAGACTTGGTATCAACGATTTAAATTCAGGTAGTGTTCAAAAAATGAACGATTTGGCAGACTTTACAAACCCTGCCGTGTTTAATGAGAAAATGATGCCTGACCATGATTTTACTTTCGATGCAGATTACTCGCATTTTCTCCCACGAAAAGATAAAATTGTGATAGGTCGAGATAGACAGTTTAAAGTTATTGAAGGTGTATCAGATTTAAATCCAAGCTTACCTCCTGATGACGAGGATTCGTTGACTCTTTATAATTTAAGTATACCAGCATACACATTTAATGCATCCGATGTTGAAATGAGATATATTGACAATAGAAGATATACTATGAGAGACATTGGTAAACTTGAAAGAAGAATAGAAAATTTAGAATATTATGTATCATTAAGTCTACTAGAGAAAGAGGCTGATGGATTAGTCATTACAGATTCGAATAATAATGATAGATTTAAAAATGGTATATTAGTTGACCCAATGGCAGGACACAACATAGGAGATGTTTTTAATTTGGACTACAAGGCGGCTATTGATTTCGAGTCAAAATTTTTAAGACCTACTTTTAAATCCGATAATATAAGATTGAAATATGATTCTTCTGATAATTCAACATTAGTAAATAATTCGGGAATTGTCACTTTACCATTTACTGCTAATACTTTCGTCAATCAACCTTTCACAGGTTCTCTTGAGAGTAAAAATACTCAAAAAACTTTGAAAATAAATCCTTTTTCTATACAAAGTTATATGGGCAGTATGTTTTTAGACCCAATATCTGATAGCTGGTATGATAATAAATCATCGGCAGAAATAAAGGTAAATTTAGAAGGTCAATATGATAACTGGAATAATTTACCCGGTGCTGATGCTCATGGTACACATTGGAATGACTGGGAAGAAATTTGGTCAGGTAAACAAATTAATAATGATGTAAAAGAGGGAATTAGAGATACAGGTGATACTGCTTTGAACGATAGAAAAGCAAAAACAACTAGTCAGCAAAAAACATTGAGTGGTTTGAAGTCGGGTAATGTGCCTGAAAAAATAATGAAAACTATTGGTAATAAAGTTGTCAATATCAGTATTGTTCCTGTAGTGAGAGAGCAAACAATAACTTTTGTAGCCAAAGGTTTAAAACCGAGAAAAAATGTTTTTGCATTTTTCGGTGACACCCAGGTTACGGCAAACGTAAAACAGGCATCTCTCATTACATTGTCAAACGTCAGTTCTTCAAATGTATTTTCCACTAAACCAGGAAATTTTGAAAATATAACAATTCAAGGCTCAGGTGCGGATGCTGGAAATACTGCTAAAGTTGTTTATATGACAGACAGGGATTCCCAAAATGGTTGTTCGATACTTGTTACCGATATGTCTAATGAATTATCTTTTGGAATCGGAGATATTATTAGAGGAGATGATTCAGGAGCAAACGGAACAATTTCGGATGTTACTAATTACGATTTTACAGATACTAATCTCAGCGTTTTAACAGATGGTGTTACTGCTGGAGTTTTTAATATTCCAAAAGGAAAATTTTCAGGTACAGATAATCTTTTTAGATTGTGTGATGACCCAGATAATATACCTGCTTTGACCACATCAGTATCAGAATCTCCATATTTTACTAAAGGTGTATTAGATACCGTAAATGAAACAGGTATCGTTTCAACAAGACCAATGATAATTAGGCGAGAAGATGTTACTGATGAAAGAGTCACTAAGGTAACTACTGATACTAGACAATCGGTTTCAACTAAATGGTATAATCCAATGGCTCAGTCATTTTTTATTGATAAGAATCAATATCCGGCTGGTTTGTTTTTAGATAGTATCGTATTATTTTTCAATAGAAAAACAACGGCTGTCGGCAGTAATGTTCCAGTAACTTTACAGATTAGACCTATGATTAATGGACTACCTAGTTCTTCTTTGATAGTGCCTGGTTCAGAGGTTGTTTTATCTCCTGCAAGAATTACTGCAAATACAAGTGTTCCTGTCGCAAATAGTTCAGGAGGTTTTCCTGAAGCTACATTAGGTAATTCTTCAACCGCAAATAGAAGTGCATTAGATATAGGTTCTAGAACTATTTTTAAGTTTGATTTTCCGGTATTTTTGACACCTGATGAATATGCAATTGTATTGATGACTAATAGTAGTCAATATCAAATTTATGGATTTGAACTTGGGGCTAAACATACTGGAACTGATAGAAAAGTCACAAAACAGCCCTATGTTGGTTCTTTTTTCAAACCTTCGAATGCTGGTTTATGGGAGCCAAAAATAGATGAAGGATTAATGTTTCAGGTAAACAGGTGCGAATTTACTTCTGCAAATGGTTATGCTAGATTTGATAATTTTGTAACTTCCCAGTCAAATGCTACATCGAATGTTATAATGGATTCGTTTAAATTGGTTTCTGACACGGTTGAATTTAAAAATACTTTTTCCGAATTCAAATATTATATAACCGATAAAGATGCAGAAGTAAAAGATTCTGCGATAAAATTGACACCTAATAAAAATTTAGATTTAAAA
>Ga0310343_10000820_pt1 | contig 15313 bp, 7 predicted proteins | sample HC15DNA2025_MG_FD_203519 | JGI IMG/M metagenome (GOLD analysis project Ga0310343, IMG submission 203519) | Marine microbial communities from station ALOHA, North Pacific Subtropical Gyre - HC15-DNA-20-25_MG | ecosystem: Environmental > Aquatic > Marine > Oceanic | place: Pacific Ocean: North... | reverse complement strand
AGATGCTAGAGAAGTTGAAAGAAAAAAATATGGTCAACCAGGAGCTAGAAAGAAGTTCCAATTCTCAAAAAGATAAAAGTATGCAAAAAATTACAAAAGAAGATTTACTCAATTCAGGAGCTCATTTTGGACATGTTAGTAGCAAAACAGATCCAAATTTTAAAGATTTCGTAGTATCACAAAAGAATGGTATTGATATCATTAATTTAGATGATACGCTTGAAGGTTTAGACAAAGCTTTAAATTTCATTTCAAATATTGTTCAAAGAAATGGAGAAATTCTTTTTGTAGGCACTAAAAAACATGCAAAAGATGTTATTCAGCAAGAGGCTGATAGATGTGGAATGTTCTACGTTGTAGAAAGATGGCTCGGTGGAACACTAACTAATTTTTCTACGATTAAAAAAAGTATCAAGAGATTGCATTCTTTAGAGAAAGAAGGTTCTTCAATATTTGAAGACTTAACCAAAAAAGAACTTTTAATGTTAAACAGAGAAAAAATTAAACTGTCTGACCAGCATAGAGGTATTAAGGATATGAAAAAGCTTCCAAATGCAATTGTTATCGTAGACGGTAAAACTGAATCAATTGCTATTCAAGAAGCTAAAAAGCTTGAAATACCAATCATTTGTATTGTTGACTCAAATACAGATCCATCGCTTTGTGATTATCCTATTCCTGCAAATGACGATTCAATTAGAACAATTCAATTAATAGTAAATGAGATTGTAAATACAATCATTTCAGTTAGTAAAAAAGACGACGATAAATCTGAATTTGCTTCAGATATAAAAGAACAAAAAGAAGAGTAATTAAATGAGTGTCGATGCTAAGTTAGTAAAAACTTTAAGAGAAAAGACCGGTGCGGGTATGATGGATTGCAAAAAAGCTTTAGTTGAAGCAAATGGTGATCTTGATGCTGCAGTAGATCATTTAAGAAAAGCCGGAATTGCCAAAGCTGCAAAAAAATCATCTAGAGCTGCTAATGAAGGCATTATTTTTTCATATATTCATCCTGGAAGCAAGTTAGGAGTTTTAGTAGAACTCGGTTGTGAAACAGACTTTGTTGCAAAGACTGAAGGATTTAATGAACTAGCTGCTTCAATTGCTATGCAGGTAGCTGCATCAAATCCGTTAGCTGTTGATGAATCTGGAATTTCTCAAGATATTCTTGATAAAGAGAAAGAAATTTTTATGGATCAGGCAAAATCATCAGGAAAGCCTGAAAATGTTGTTGAAAAAATTGTCGAAGGTAAGTTAAATAAATTTATTGAGGATAATTGTCTTGTTCATCAGTCATTTGTTAAAAACCCTGATATGACTATTTCTCAATTAGTTCAAGAAGCTGTAGCAAAACTTGGAGAAAATATTACAATTAATAGATTTGTAAGATTTGCTCTTGGTGAACAATCAAATTAGAACATGTTAAATCAAAGTATCGATTCTGCTAAGTCAAAAATGGAACAGACTATTTCGTTTGTTAAAAGTGAAATAGGTAAAATAAGGACTGGTAGAGCTAATACAGAAATGTTCAATAATATTCTTGTCAATTATTATGATAATGAAACTCCGCTCAATCAGATCGCAAATATTGCAGCATTAGATGCAATTACTATTAGTATTCAGCCTTTTGATAAAACTGTTATTGATGATATTGAAAAGGCTATTCTCGAGTCAGATCTAGGATTTAATCCTTCCAACAATGGTAATAGTATAATGATTACTTTTCCACCATTGTCCGCTGAGAGAAGACAAGAGTTAGTTAAAGTAGCTTCAAAGATTATTGAAGACGGCAGAATTTCAGTTCGTAATATTAGGAGGGAGATTATTCAGTCTGCCAAACGTATTGAAGACGAACAAAATATATCTGAAGATAACATGAAAACATTCTTAGATGATATCCAGGAAGTGACCGATTCTTTTATAACAAGACTTAATGTTCTTCAAAAAGAAAAAGAAGTAGAAATTCTAGATAAGTAAAAATTACTTATTCTACTCGCACTTAGACCAGCCGCAATCTTTACAGACTAAGCATCCACCTTCATTGACAATACCGCTTCCATCACATTCGCTGCAATGTTGACCATATTCTCCGGCTTTGCCACGAGGGGGATTTTCTTCAGCTATTTCAAATTGGCTTTTTTTTTCCTGTGAAGGTGAGTCACCATTAACAAATGTTTCTAGCGCTCTTCCAATTGCATCAGGAGTTGATAGGATAAGTTGACCGTCTTCCCATGTTGGGTTTGGCCCACTGATTCCTTTCAATTGATTGATGATACTGTTTGGATCGACACCAGAACGTAATGCCAATGAAATAAGTCTACTAATTGCTTCAGTTTGAGCAGCAACTGTACCACCTGCTTTACCGATAGCTGTAAACACTTCACATAGTCCATTTTCGTCTTCATTGACTGTTACGTACAATGTTCCATCGCCAGTACGCATGCGTCTAGTTTTTCCTTCTGTAATAGAAGGGCGATTACGAGCGGTTTTCATCTCCTCGTTTTGAGATGTTTCTTCTTTGTTCTCTGATGACTTTTCATCAGTAATTAAGATACCTTCTCTTGATCCTTCACGATAAACTGTAATACCCTTTAAGTCAGCTTTGTATGCAGTCATGTAAATGTCTGCAACAGTGTCAACAGTAGTTTCTTCTGCAAGGTTTACAGTAGATGAAATAGAGCTATCGATGTATCTTTGTACTACACCTTGCATCTTAACTCTAAAATAAGGATCAACGTTGTGTGCTGTTACAACATATTCTGGTAGATTTTCATCTGTACCAAACATTTCTTGTACAACTGGATGATAAACAGTAAAAGTATCAAACTCTTTACCTAGACTATCATTCTTCTTTACTTTTCTTTGATAGGATGTCGCAAAAATTGGTTCAACACCAGAAGTAACTCGCGCTACGATGGCACCACTACCAGTAGGTGCAACAGTTGTAAGAGTACAATTTCTAATTCCATTGTTTTTAATTTTTGTTTGTAGTTTTTTTGGAAGGTCTTTTACAAATAGACTCTGTGAATATCCATCCCAATCGAAATTAGGAAACTGACCTTTTTCTTTGGCTAAATCTACACTAGTTTCATAAGCAGTGTTTCTGTGAATTTCCATGATTTTACCAATAGTTTCTAATGCTTCATCTGAATCATACTTGATTCCCATTTTGACGAGCATATCACCAAGGCCAAGTATTCCGAGTCCAACTCTTCTGTCATTCATGGCATTTTGTTTTTGCTCTTCTAGTGCGTGACGATCTAGATTGTAATCGATAACATTATCTAGAAATCTTGCACCTATCGCAGTTGTTTCTTTGAAGCCATCGAAGTCAAAATTACCATCTTGGTCCACAAAACGTTCTAAATTTAGTGCTCCTAAATTACAGCATCCACCATCCGGCAATGGTTGTTCTGCGCACGGGTTAGTAGATACTAATGGACTACAGTATTCTGCATTGTGATATTTGGTCATTGTATCCCAAAAAAGAAGCCCTGGCTCGGCACTTGCGTGAGCATGTTCGATTATTTTCATCCACAGCTCTTTGGCCTTGACAGTTGTATATGTTTTTCCACCCCAGTGTAAATCAAAATCAGAATCAGACTGAACTGCATCCATAAAATCATCGGTTAACAAGACCGAAATATTTGAATATTTGACCATATCAACATCACCTGTTTTAATTTCAATAAATTTCTCAATGTCGGGGTGATCAACACGTAATGTTTGCATGTTTGCACCTCTTCTACCATGTTGAGCTATGGTGTTAGTATTTTCACTAAAAAGATTCATGAAACCAACTGGACCACATGAATTACCACCTGTTCCGAGAATTTCATCTCCACCTGGTCTGAGAACAGATAAGTCATGTCCACAACCACCACCATATTTGTATGTCATGGCTTCTTGTATTACACAATCATATATTGATTTGATAGAGTCGTCTTTAATTCCAACAACATAACAATTGTTTAGGGTAGTTGTGATATCTTCACGTCCAGCTCCATGCATAATTCTGCCGCCAGGTACAAATTTAAAATTCTTGAGTGCTTCAAAAAAAGCAGCTTCCCATTTATCTTGAAGTTCTGGTGTTTTTTCAACACTTGCTAAAGCTTTGGCTTGACGTTTCCATAGTTCCCAAGGATTTTTCTCTCCGGGAGCTAGGTATTTCATTTCAAGAACGCTTCGACCAAGATCGTCTTCTTTATAATAATTATCTATTGTGTATTCTTCTGGACAACTTTCTTTATCTTGATCCATTGACTCTTTTACATTGAAGCCAAGGATTTGGTTTTTTAACTCCGAATCTATCTTTGGATTTTTATCCGATTCTGTTGGAAAGTTTATTTCAATTGCTTCCGCCATAATTCTTAATTCTCACCCTTTTTATATTAATATTCTGCGCGTCAAACGACGCTGTTTCTCTAAAAGAGATTATTTTTTTGCAAATACATAGCTTTCGAAAAGCTAATTGGCTGGCTTAGCAACTTATTTATTTTTTTTTATTTGAGTCAAGTTTAAAAATGTAAAAAATAATATTTTTTTGATTTTGTTAAGTATTGTTAAAAAAAAGTTCCATCAGTCACATAATTTTGCCTACTTGTTTTGCATCATTTTCTGTATTAATATTTGTAGCGATAACGCATATATGACAGAAGTAAGATTGAATAATAAATTCACATTAAACGATAAATACACATTACTCGAAGGTAGAATCATTCTATCTGGAATACAAGCGCTCGTACGCTTATTACTTGACCAAAATAGAGCTGATTTAATCAAAGGAATAAATACAGGTACTTTAGTTTCAGGTTACAGAGGTTCTCCTGTAGGAATGCTAGACATCAATTTAGTACGAAACAAAAAGTTATTGGATCAGCACAATATCAATTTCATCCCTGGAGTTAATGAAGATTTAGGTGCGACACTTATTTACGGAAGTCAAATGGCCGGAATGGTATCAAACGTTAAGTATGACGGTGTTCTGGGTATGTGGTATGGAAAAGCACCTGGAGTAGATCGTTCTGGAGATATTTTTAGACATGCAAATTTTTTAGGAGTTGGTAAAAATGGAGGTGTATTAGCAGTCGCCGGAGATGACCCTTCTTGTAAATCGTCAACTCTTCCATCACAGTCTGAACCAGCATTATTCGATGCTATGATGCCAATTTTTTATCCTGGTAATGTTCAAGAAATTTTAGATTTAGGTAGATATGCATATGAGATGTCCAGGTATTCTGGTTTGTGGTCTGGTTTTAAAATTGTAACTGATATCGCCGATGCTTTTGGAAGCGCTATTGTTCATCCTGAAAGAATTAACATTAACATTCCTGATTTCCAATACAACGGTCAGCCATGGAAACATACTCAAAATGCTAAATTAGTTGGACATCATAGTTTGCCAACTGAAAAAGAAATCCACTTAGGTAGAATTGAAGCTGCTAAACATTTCTTGGCATCAAATAATATCAACAAAATCACAATTAAGTCAGATAACGATTCAATAGGAATTATTACCGCTGGAAAGACTTATTATGATATCGTTGAGGCTTTAGATTCTCTTGGTTGGAATGAGGCATTTTTAAATGAAAAGGGAATAAGAATACTTAAACTTGGAGCAACTTTCCCAGTTGATAGTAATATAATTAAGCAATTCTCTGAAAATTTAAATGAAATTTTTGTTATTGAAGAAAAAAGATCGTTTATTGAGATGTTAATTAAAGAAGAAGTATACAATTATGCTAATAAACCACTTATTATCGGTAAAACTGATGAGCATAATAATCCATTAATTCCTGGATATGGCGAATTAACAGCTGATGACTTATCAAAGATTATTTTTAAACGATATGCTTCCAGATTAGGGGTTGAATCAGATAATAATAAAATAAATATTATATCAGAGGTTGATAATAGAGTTTATGGCGAGTCTTTAACTTCAAGATCAATGTATTTCTGTTCTGGGTGTCCTCATAATACTTCAACAGTTAAATTACCGGAGGGTGATTCAGCTTTTGGAGGAATTGGTTGTCATTTAATGGCAATGTTTGTGGATGACGGTAAAGCATTTGGAACAACGCATATGGGAGGGGAAGGTGCTCAATGGACAGGCATGGAGCCGTTCATTGAAAAAGAACACATGTTTCAAAATATTGGTGATGGTACTTTTTTCCATTCCGGTTCATTAGCTTTGAGACAAGCTATAGCAGCTAACTCTCATATTACTTACAAAATTTTGTATAATAGAGCAGTAGCAATGACAGGAGCTCAAGATCCAGACGGTGGGTTAGACTTACCTGAATTAACCAAATACCTTAAATCACAAGGCGTTAAAAAAGTTATCGTGACTACTGATGATACTGGTGCATATAAATCAATTGATAAGTCTAGATGGGATAAAGATGTTGAGATATTGCACAGAGATGAAATTGTTGATGCTCAGAAAAAATTAAAAGCTATAAAAGGTGTAACCGTTTTAGTTCACGATCAATCTTGTGCTGCAAATTTAAGAAGATTAAGAAAGCGCGGTTTGGTGCATGAACCAAAGAAGCGCATATTTATTAATGAAGCAGTATGTGAAGGGTGTGGAGATTGTGGAGTTAAGTCAAATTGTTTAAGTGTACAACCAATTAAGACTGAGTTTGGAAGAAAGACTCAAATCGATCAACCTTCTTGTAATAAAGATTATTCCTGTGTTGAAGGTAATTGCCCATCATTTATACAGGTTATTCCATCTGACAAAGATGATAAAAGAAAATTACCTGATATTGGGTTTGATCCATCAATGTTACCTAATCCAAAAAAGATACAAAAAGATGTAGCTAATGTATTTATGCTTGGTATTGGGGGAACAGGAGTTGTAACTGTAAATCAGATTATTTCCACTGCAGCATTTATCGAAGATAAAAAGGTGATTTCTCTTGATCAAACTGGGTTAAGTCAAAAAGGCGGTTCTGTTGTTTCTCATTTGAAAATTGTTAATAACGATAAAGAATATTCTAGTAGAGTTGCAAACGGTGAATCTGATGCTTACTTAGTCTTTGATTTACTGACAGGTGTAAATCCAAAAAATATGGCGAAATTAAGTTCTAAGAAATCAACTTCAGTTATTTCAACATCTGAAATACCAACAGGGGATATGGTAAGATCAACTGCTGAAGAATATCCTGAAGCATCGTTTATGATTGATTTAATTAAAGAATATTCTAAAAACAATACTTTATTGAACGCAACTGAGCTTTCAGAACATTTCTTTGGCAGCAATATGCAGGCTAATTTTATTGTGATTGGTGCTGCTTATCAATCTGGTTGTATTCCAATTTCTAGCGAATCAATTGAAAAAGCTATCGAAATGAATGGGGTAGCTGTTACACAAAATACAAATGCGTTTAATATTGGAAGAAAAGTGTTTTCAGATCCTCATTGGGTTGATACTATTAATTTATATAGATCTGGTAGTTTAGCTTCAAAACCAATTCTTTCATCAGAAGCATTGAGCCTAATAGATTCAATTTCACCCGATGATGAACTGAGAAAAATTCTTGAACATAGAACTCAGGAATTAATTGAATATCAAAATCTTTCTTACGCGAAAGAGTATATGAGTTTTGTTGGAAATATTTTTGAAAAAGAGCAAAAAACTAGATCAAGCTCTGAATTATCCCAAAATGTTGCAAAATATTTATTCAAATTAATGGCCACGAAAGATGAATATGAAGTAGCTAGACTATCGCTCAAAGCTGAGCTTGATTCTGCAATAAATAAAGAGTTTGGTAAGTCCGCAAAAATTAGTTACATGCTTCATCCTCCTTTTTTAAAAGCAATGGAAAATATTCCTATATTAAATATGTTGCCTGGAGTAAAATCAAAATTAGCTTTAGGATCATGGTTTAAAGTGTTTTATGTAATGCTGAAAAACATGAAGTTTTTAAGAGGAACTCCTTTTGATTTTATGGCATGGTTTAGCAATGATGTTAGAAAAGCAGATAGAAAAGCATTAAATCACTACAAATCTATTCTTTCTAATAACATAGATGAAATAGGAAATGGTAAATACCAAGATTTAAAAGATTTTTCTATTTTACCAGATATTATTAGAGGATATGAAGAGGTTCGATTAGAAACAATGGATGAATTTTATCTTAAATCTAACAATCTTTTTAAATCATAGAATTTTATTTTAATTTTCTTTAATAAAAACTATATTTATTGAACACAAATACTATATAGGATGCATTCAATGTACAAAAAAATTCTTTTTTTAACCCTTTTTAGCTTTGCGATAGGTCAGCACCACAATCATGATCATAGCCTGACTGATAATGGGTATATTCGTTGTGCTACAGATGAGCTTGAACAAGAGCTTCAACTTTTAAATCCTGAATTCATTGCTGAAAGAGATGCTCAGATTCTTAAAGCGCAGCAATTAATTAGAGATAATCCTCAATGGAGAACTAGTAACAATTCGCAAAATACAATTTTCGTTCCAGTAATATTCCATGTATTATATAATTCTGCATCTGACAATATTTCTGCTTTTCAAATAGGAGAAAACTTTGATCAAATAAATTTAGATTTCTCGAATACAAATCCTGATGGTGATGAAATACCATCTACTCCAAATCCTTCGGATGCTCCATTTGATCCAGGCGTAGATTATAGTCATCAGTCAGTAAGAGGGACTCATAATGTTGTATTTGTAGGTTCATTAGGTGAGTCTACTGGAGCTCAATTAATTGAAGGTCAAACAATAAGAAGATATAACATTAGTCAAAGCACTGTAAGTGGCGTGGGTGAAGCTAGTAGTCTTGCTTCTTCAGTGCCTACCGATAGTGGTGTCGAAGGCGGATATCAGGATGGATTTTTAAATATTTATATTGCTCCTTTGACTGGTGGCTTGCTAGGTCAAGCATATCTTGGTTTTCCAGAATCTGTTGTTTTAGGCGGTTCTGTGGGATCAGTTGAAAATCCAGGAACCACTGGTGGCTATAATAGGGGAAGAACTCTTACTCATGAGTTAGGACATAATTTTACCTTTAACCATACATTTAATTCTAATAGTTGTGGAAATCAGTTGTGGAGCGACATTCCAGCTCAGACTGTTAATAATCGTGGAGCAAATATTTACGAGTGGCCATCTGGTAGTGGTAATTTTTATGGTAGAAGCGCTGAAAATAGTTGTATTTCATCAAGTGGTATGGGTGATCAGTTTATGAATTATATGGATTATGTTTATGATGATCAAATGAGAATGTTTTCAGAAGAACAAGCTTTAGATGGATATGCTTGGGCAGCAAGTAGAAATTGGGCTCAGGTTGTCAATGGAGTAATAACTCAGGTTTCTTCAAGTGTTTCATATGCAACTTCTAACAGAGAATTTACAGTTGATGTTACTTTTGATGAAGTAGTTACTGGCTTTACCCAAGAAGATATTGTTTTAGAAAATGCAACAATTGTAAACTTTAATTCTGGAGATGGACAAAATTATAGTTTTGATGTTCAAGCAGTAGTAGATGGTGAAGTCGAAGTGTCTATTGCAAGAGAAAGTTGCGTTGGAGTTGATAGTGGAGATTCTAATTTAGGATCAAATAAACTTGTGGTAATTGTTGATACTTCTGCACCTGAAGTGGGTACAGTGGACATCGGAAATATTCAAGATACATTTTATATTACTTCGCAAAATCCAGGATTAAATCTTGTTCTTAAGGATTTTGAAGATGATGTAAGTGGCGTTAGTAATTATTATGTGTCAGTTGGTCTTTCACCAACTGGACAAGAAATATATCCCGCTACAGCTTTTTCAAGCGCATTTATATCAATAGATGAAAGTAGCTTATCTGGTTTAAGTGATTTCCAACAATATTATGTAAATGTGTACGCTCGCAACCTTGTTGGGTTGGATTCTGAAATTGTCAGTAGCACATTTTACTATTTTGGAAGCTTGATTGGTGACCATGATGGTGACTGGGATATTGATTTTGTTGATTATGCTTATTTTATTGCAAATTATCCTGGAATTGATATTGCACCTGTTACTGGAAGCGCACCTTATTTCTTCCCAAATTTTGACGGAATTTCAGACGAAAAAGATTTAAATATGTTCCAATCTCAATGGAATTGGTCCTTAGATCAATCACGAAGAGATGAACCAAATTATACTCAATCATCAGGCCCTGGTATTAGGCCTACTTTGAGATTATTGAATCAGCAGTTAATTGTTACATTTGATCCAGATGCATCAACATCTCAGTTCTATTTAGAATATGCACCTGATGATTATACCATTGATTATCTTTCAAGTAATCTTAATTCTAATATAGTTTTAAATGGAAATGATTATGAACAGGGTATTATTCAGATGGAAATTGCTGACTTCAGTTTTAATAGATCTAATCCGATTGAATTAACATTTAGTTTTGAAAATAACACTGATTCTTACGACTTTTTGAAGTATAGTTTTTCAACTTATAATAAGTCCAATCAGATTGTTGCAGAAGGGTATGATTATCTTCAAACTGCTCCTTCAAACTATCGTTTAGCACAAAGTTATCCAAATCCGTTTTCAACAGGAGGTACTACTATAGAGTTTGACTTGCCTGTAACAGAAGCTATATCAATGTATATACTTGATATTAGAGGTAGGAAGGTTAAGACCTTAATTGATAAAGAAAATCTTTTTGGATATCAGTCTGTAATGTGGGATGCGACAAATGATGATGGCGATAATGTAAGTAGCGGTGTTTACTTCTATCAGATTAAATCTCGCAACTTTAATGAAGTTGGCAAACTAGTATTTGTTAAGTAGATTTTAAAATGCTAACTCAAAAACCAACATTATCAGATATTAGAGATGCGCGCGTTCGTACCGAATCTATTGTTAGAAAAACTCCAATTTTGACTTCAGAATATTTCAATGAATTGTTAGACATGGAATTATTTTTCAAATGTGAAAATTTTCAGAAAACCGGATCATTTAAAATTAGGGGAGCCTCAAATGCAGTATTTTCTTTAACTGATGAAGAAGCTAAGAAAGGCGTTGCTTGTCAGTCATCAGGAAATCATGGTGGAGCTATTGCTTGCGCTGCATATTTAAAAGGTATTCATGCAGATATTGTCATGGCAAAAAGTGTTTCAAAAGCAAAAATACATAACGTTAAAACCTATAAAGGAAATATGATATTTTGTGACACTATGGGAGAAAGAGATGAATTATTTGCAAATACTGTAAAAGATAATGATAGAATATCCATACACCCCTATGACAATTTTGATGTAATGGCTGGGCAAGGCACTATAGCATTGGAAATATTAGAACAAGTACCCGAATTTGATTCAGTGGTTGTTCCTATTGGTGGTGGAGGCCTAATAAGTGGTATTTCTATTGCTTTAAAAGAGTTAAAACCAGATGCAAAAGTAATTGGTTGTGAACCAGAAAGCGTTGATGACACCTTTCAAATGTATAAAGCTAACAAACGTATTGAAATGGCTCATAGAGAGTCCGTAGCAGATGGTTTAATGGCTATTGTTGGTCAATTAACACTTCCGATTATTCAAGATAATGTAAGCGATATCGTATTGGCTACAGAACAAGAGATTATTGATACTACTAGGCTTGTTTGGGAGCGTATGAAAATTGTGATTGAACCTTCATGTGCTTTAGCTTTAGCAAGTGTTATTAAAAACAAAGAAAAGTTTGTTGGACAAAAAGTAGTATTAGTAATTACTGGAGGTAATGTAGATCTTGTTTCCTTGCCTTGGCTTAAGGTCGGTAAAGAATAATCATAATTAAAATATTTTACGCAATAAAAAAGCCCTCAAAAATGAGGGCTTTTTTATTTATTAAGAAACTCTATTTCTTACAGATCGTAACCTAAACTAATAGATGTAAATCTACCCATTTCAGGGCCTAAGAAAGTTTCTCTATGAACAACATCTGTGATGTTGTCAATTGATAAACCAACTGACATTCCGTCAATCGCTTCTACGTTCCATTTAGCATTTACGCCAACTGTATAGAAGCCTTCAATTTCTCCTGAGGTTCCTGAGAAACCATCAGCAAAATATGAATCTTGGTAACGCAAAGTTGCACCCCATGAAACATCATCACCTACATACTGCATTCCACCACCAAGTTTAAACTTAGGAGTGTTCATATTTATGAACTGTTCAACGCCTTTAAAGTCGACAGTCATTGAACTATCACTTAGTAAAGACATATTCATTGAGAATGTCCATTCAGCTGATGGAAAGTAATTCATGGATACTTCTAACCCTTGAAGATTTAAGTCTTCATCTAGTTGTTTATAGCCAGAAATTAAGTTACCACCATATGGTGATTGTGATGGAGCAACCATACCGATTGGAGCTTGAGCAACTGTACCTAATAATAGACCAGCAAACTCATCAGCACCAGTACCGTTTCCATTACCACCAGCAGCAGCAGCATCCCAACCATTAATCCAATTAACAAGGTTAGCATCGCCTGCAGTAGCTAAGTAAGTAAGAACGTTTCCAACATAACTTCCTCCGTCACCTAAAACGGTAACCATACCTGATAGATTCTGAATGCTTGTTATATAATCAGAAATTACAAGGTCATAAACATCTACAGCTAGTGTCATGTTATCAGTTACTTGTCCTTTAAATCCAAACTCAGTTTGTGCCCAAGTGGTTTCCCTAGTAGCAGGGAAGTCTGGGAACTGAACCATAGGATCAACTACTTCAAAGCTAGTATCAATTACAACGTTATTATATGAATTTGGTGTAACTGATGCAGCTAAAGCTAATACTGCATTTGCAGCAGCAGCAGCTTGAGAAGCACCATATGCAGCAGCGCCAGCAACGTCACCAGTAGCAGCAGCATAAGCAGCTCCAACTTGCGCAGCAAATGCGGCATTATAGCCTGCACCAGCTTCTGACTGTAATATAGAGCCCATCATTAGTGGAGCCCATACACCAAATGCAGCAGCATTCATTGTATTATTACCCATTGCATAATTAGTATTTACATCTAGACCTAAAGCAGGTGACCAATTTGAACGATAGGTAACTAAGCCATTAGCATCTCTATCATATGTCCAACCTGTTGTAGTTGAACCCATAGCTTTAACCTGAATATCAGGATTAAATGGTAATGCAGCACCCCATGGACCAGCTTGAGTAAAATCAAGACCAAGCCCTTGTTTGTATACATAATCTCTATATATAGCAATATCTAGATTTTTAGGGAAGTTACCTGGTAGATCGATATTTTCACCGTATGTTAAGCGGAAGTTTCCTCTAATATCTTCAGGTGTCCATACAAAGGCTAATTTTGGAGCAAATACACCGCTTGTTCCAATAGCATCTAAGTAATTATTCTGATCATATCTACCTGTACCAACAAATTTAAATTTGTCACCAAATTTCTTCTCATATGAATAGTAAACACCAAGATTATCAAAATTATCATCATCTTCGTTTTTACCATTAATAGTACCCTTAGTTTCAGGAGTTCTATCAAGGTAATCAAGTCCCCAAATTACCGATTGACCGTTCTTCATAGGAACAGTGTGTTGTAATTGGAAAGCACGATTTGATGACTCATCATAAACTATATTACCGTTAACTAAACTGTAAGTAGTTTTTTGGTCATTAATATTAGTAAAGAAGTTTAAGTAAAGATCACCACCCAAGACATCTTGCCTAAAGTAAGATATTTGAAATTGATTTAAACCAACATCATCAGCAAACTGTCTACCAACACCAGTCATTTCGATAGCAGATAAATTTGCCATTCTAGTGTTAATGGTTATGTTGGATTTAAGGTCAGGACGAATGTCTGTTCTTGTTTCTAATACAGTTGCTTCTGGTGAGAAAGGCTCATCAGCTGTAGCAGTATTTGGAGAACCTTCAACAGGATCGTTGTATCCACCACCTGAATAATCGATAAACGGATATTCAGTAGTTTGTAGACCTCTTCTAATTAATTCTGGTTCAAAATAATCATGACCTTGAGCTCTAGCTTCAGCTAAAGTTCTTGGCATGTTTGATTCCCAGTCGTCAAAAGATCTATGGCTAAATGATACTCTTGTAGCAGCTCTAGAACCCCACTGATGAGCAACACGACCATAAATTTTCATGAAATTTCTATCACCAACAGTTAAAGCAACTCTGTTGCCTTGATTAAATGGCGATTTTGTAAATAGAGAAATAACACCTTGTTGTGTATCAGGACCATACATCGGAGATGCTGGACCACGCACTAGCTCAACTCTGTCTACATCAGAATCATCTGGTGCAAAGAATTGAAGTAATTGTGCATTAACAACTGGCGCTCTTGTCCATCTATTGTCAACAACAGCATGTATTGCACCTGAGAATGGACCATTAAATCCTCTTAAAGTAAGATTAGAAGATTCAAGACCAGTTTTCTGGTACTCAACACCTGCTTGGTTTCCGATAACATCTGTAATTGTAGTTGCGCTTCTAGCTTCGAGTTCTTCTCCACCAAAAACTGTCACACTTGCAGGTGCTTCGGTAACTAATTCTTTTTTCAAAGATGCAGAAACTACAACTTGATTAAGTCTAATATCACCTTTATCAAGTGTTAGGTTTACACTGCTAGCCTGACCACCGCTGATAGTAACAACAGCACTTGCATCATCATATCCAATGTAGGATGCAGTAACGGTGTATGTACCATCGCTTAGGCCTGAAATACTGAATGATCCATCTTGATTAGATGAAGCACCAGAATCAGTACCTTCGACTGCTACATTAGCTCCAGCTAGAGCACTACCATCATCACCGCTAACGGTTCCTGTAATGTTCTGAGCAAAAAGCGTTGCAACAGAAAAAAGTAAGGCAAACATATATTGAAAACTTGCTTTGTTAAGTTTCATTATTTATACCTCTTTTTTATTTATTATCAGTTAGTTTTTTCTGTGTCTTTCGACACAGAGTTATCAATTATTTTCAAGGTATCACTATAAATGAAAAAAACCAAACAAAAAATCTTTACTATCCTTAACTTACTTTTCAATGAAAATGCCAAAAAAAATCATATTTATACTGTTATTTTCTATTAGTGTCAATGCGCAAACAATGGAAGAGCTTATGGAAGAAAAAAAATCAAAATTAACAGATATGCAGTACTATGTTACTCAAGATTGTGGAACAGAGCCTGCTTTTAACAACGAATATTGGGATCATAAAGAACCTGGAATCTATGTAGATATTGTTTCTGGAGAAGCTTTATTTGCTTCAATTCATAAATATGATTCGAATTCTGGATGGCCTTCATTTTATCAACCTATCGAGGAGAAAAATG
>Ga0310343_10000817_pt1 | contig 15320 bp, 13 predicted proteins | sample HC15DNA2025_MG_FD_203519 | JGI IMG/M metagenome (GOLD analysis project Ga0310343, IMG submission 203519) | Marine microbial communities from station ALOHA, North Pacific Subtropical Gyre - HC15-DNA-20-25_MG | ecosystem: Environmental > Aquatic > Marine > Oceanic | place: Pacific Ocean: North... | reverse complement strand
TAGATGCCTCTTTGAGAGCTACAATATTAGATGCAGTTTCAAAGTTAAATAAAGATCTTGGAATAGCTCTTGTTTATGTAACCCATGATTTAACTACTGCGTATCAAATAAGTGATGAAATAATGATTCTATATAAAGGAAACTTAGTTGAAGCTGGTGATGTTGAAACTGTAATTAAGAATCCAAAACACCCATACACTCAACTTCTAATAGATTCAATTCCAGAAGCTGATCCAGGAAAAAAATGGGGTAAGCTTGATATGGAAAAAACACAGAATAAAATTTTAACTTCTCCTTCTGTTGGCTGGAGAAAATAGTTTTTCATAAGTCCACAATGTTACAAAAATGAATTTTGTGGAATCAAAAAAAGAAAAATCTGTTCTAGTTCTTGATATTGGAACATCTTTTGTAAAGATTGGACTTTTCGATTTGGAAGCCAACCCCCTTAAAGATTATCAAATAAAATTTGAACACTGGATGACTATAAAATCAGACGGTACCTATATTTTTGACGCTGAAACATCTGCAGAATTAATCGAGAGAGGACTTGATGAACTATTAAATAGGGCAAGTAACTTTGAAATACTTGCTGTTTCAGTAGATACAATGGCAAGTACTATTTTAGGTTTAGACCAAAATAATAACCCTCTAACTCCTGTATATACCTATGCTGATACAAGGTCTTATAAAGAATTATCAGATTTAAAAACAAAAATTAATCAAAAAAAAATATACGATGAAACTGGTTGCCCTATGCATACTTCTTATATACCTGCAAGAATTTTGTGGCTTAGAAGAACTAATTCAGAGTTATATAAAAAAGTAGGCTTATGGACTGATTTCTCGAATTATTTATATAGAAGATGGATAAAGAATAAAAATATACCAATAAGCTATTCTGTTGCTAGTTGGACAGGAATATTTGATAGAAAAAAACTAAAATGGAATGAATCCATCCTTAATTCAATAAACCTTGAAAGCAGTTACCTCCCTGAACTAAAATCATATGATTTTAGTTTACAAGGTCTTTCAGAAACCTTTAATAAGAGGTGGAAAAATTTAAATGATTCTGTTTTTTTCTTGCCTGTGGGTGATGGTGTTTCTTCTAATTTAGGGGTAGGTTGTAATACAGAAGGAAAAATTGCTCTTTCGATTGGAACAACTGGAGCTTTAAGAGTTCTTACCAAGAAGACAAATTTAAAAATTCCTCAGGGTTTATGGGCATATAAACTAAGTACCGAAAATAGCTTAATCGGAGGTGCATTTTCTGAAGGTGGGAATGTGGGATTATGGTTAAAAAAATTAATGAATATGCAAGAAAATTCAGAAGAAATTGACAACATAGAATTTAATAAAGAGCTCGAACAGCTTTTATTAAGGTCAAAACCAGATGGGCATGGTTTAACAGTATTACCTTTTCTTGCTGGAGAAAGGGCAGTGGGTTGGGCAGAAAATGCTACTGGAACTCTATCTGGTATGCGCCTTTCAACAACTCAAACAGATATTTATCAAGCATTTTTGGAGTCTATAGCATATAGATTTGGGCTTGTTTCTAGAAGATTGATGACTGTATTGGAGGAAGAAAGTACTGTTATTGCGTCTGGAGGTGCAATTAAAGCCTCTAAATATTGGCTTCAAATGATTTCTAATGTGCTTGGAATGAAAGTAAGTGTTTCTAATGTTGAACAAGATACTGGAAAAGGCACTGCAATTCTTGCATTAGTAGGTTTAGGAATAAAGAAAACTTTCAATGATTTTGAATTTGATATATCTGATACATATAATCCTGACGATAAAAGCATGATTATTTATCAAAATGCAATGGATAGACAAGAAGAACTTTATTCAAAAATATTTAGTTAGATTTTTTTATATTATGACCACCAAATTGATTTCTTAGAGACGATAGAACTTTAAAACCGAATGAGTCAGAATTTCTAGAATAAAATCTTGAAAATAGCGATGAAGTTATTGAATGTGCTGGCACATCAAGATCAATTGCTTCTTGTATAGTCCATCTACCTTCGCCAGAATCTTCAACATATGGAGCAATTCCATCTAGGTTGGGGTTTTCTCTTAAAGCGTCGTTAAGAAGATCTAGTAGCCAAGATCTAACTACGCTCCCACTTTTCCATAGCTCAGTTATCTGGGTTAAATCTAAATTGTATTCCTTTTTTTGATTTAATATCTCTATTCCTTCAGCCATTGATTGCATCATTCCATATTCAATACCATTATGTATCATTTTTACAAAGTGACCAGATCCACTTTTGCCCATGTAACCATAACCCTTACCTTCTGCAGAAAGTGCTTTAAATATAGGTTCACAAATTTTATATACATCCTTATCTCCACCAACCATTAAACAATATCCATCTTCTTCTCCCCATACTCCTCCACTTGTACCAGAATCCAAAAAAGAAATTTTATTGGATTTTAATAAATTATATTTTTTGATCGAATCTTTATAATTTGAATTTCCACCATCTATAATTACGTCACCTTCATTTAACAATGTGTTTAATTCGGTAATAGTGTCATCAGTTGCTTTTCCAGAAGGTACCATTACCCAAATAATTTTTCTTGAGGAATTAAATAAGCCAATTAAATCTTTCAAATTATTTGCACCATTTATGTTATTTTTTTTATATAAATCTTCATTCCAACCAGAGTCATATCCATAAACTTTTATACCTTTTTTTGAGAGTCTATTATTTATTCCAAGACCCATTTTTCCTAAACCAACAATAGCTATTTCAATATTCATACTAACTCCTTAATTTCTTCCATTATCTTATCAAATGGATTTGATTTTTTTGAATCTATATTAATTAAATATGTATTTATATTCTTTGCTTTTAAAGCAAATAAGTCACCCAATAATTGCGAATAATAAATATTTGAAAGTTCAGAAAATTCACTATCCATTGTATTTAATTCTGCAAAATTTTTGTCAAATAAAAATACTACCCAAATATTTTTTGACCCACCCTTTTGTAGCTGCCCGATAGAATGTAAATATCTTGGTCCGAACCCAGCAATTAAGTCAATATCTGATGTTTTTTTAATAAGTGATTTTAAATCTTCAACTTTATCTTTTACCCCTTCTCTTTCATGAATAAATAAATTTAAATAAAGTAAATCTTTTTTCTTATTTGAATTTAATAATTCTGAAAATTTATTACTTGTTGCATGAGTATCAAGGTCATTAATTTTTTCATTACCATTTAATATATTTAATGTGTTTAGTTTTGAACTTTGAACGTCAGGTTCATCAAAAGGGTAAACATTAATTTCTTTGCAAAGAATTACAATTCCAATTTGCCATAAATACATATCTTCAAGAATAGTATTTTCATTTAGCTCTATTTTTAACAGCTCTAAATCTTTTCCATTTTTTTCAGTAGTTGTAACAATTTTTATTATTGATTTTTCATTTTGAAGGTAAGAAATTATAGGCACGAATCCTTTATTATCTTTTCCAGATGACTCAGATATTAATTGCTCTAACCAAATACCCATTTCTGAATAATCATTTGATATTTTTATATTAATTTTTTTAAAATTTGATTTATCAGTTGCCGCATAAATTGCATTTAAAATTGAAGAGCATTTTGAATTTATTTCTTTAATTCCTAAATTAGGCTCATAGTTTAATTTTTTTTTAATTAAGTAATAAGGAAGTATTCCAAAAAAAGTTGATGAAGAAAATCTGCCTCCAATATCTTTCTGAGAAATTAAAATATTTAAAAAATTATTTTTAAGAGCAAATTTTTCTAAGTCAGTACCCTTATCTGTTATCGCAATAAAATTTTGACCAAAATCATTATGCTTAATTTTTTTAATTTTATTTATAAAAAAATGCATCAATTTCAAAGTCTCTAAAGTTGTCCCTGATTTACTCATAATTACAAATATGCATTCTTCTAAATTTAAACCTTCAGAAATATTTTTTATTTCTACCGGATTAGTAGAATCTATAAACAGCATATTATTTTTATTTGAAATCTGGTTTAACACTTTGCCAGTCTGAATACTTCCACCCATTCCAATAAAAATAATTTTTTTTGAGCTTAACCCTTTAATTGTGTCGATACACATGTCTTGAGAAGAACTTAATACGCTATTGAAATCTAGCCAACCTAGCCTTTTGGTGTGTCCTAGAGGATGGTTAATCCATATATTTTTTTTATTTAAAACATTTGAAATATCAAATAAATTTTTTTTATCATTTTTTTTTACCGTTGAATTTAATGTATAAATAGACATTATTTTATGAAATTTTATTTTTAATTTCTTGAATTAACGCATCAAAAGCATCTTCAAATAATTTAATACCAACTTCTAATAATTCACCAGTTATGGTATTTAATTTGTCATTATCAATTATCTTTGTGTCATCGTAATAATTTTTTGACTGTTTAAAACTAGAATAATTAATTTCACTATTTACTATTTCATTGTACAAGTCCTCAGGGACAGTATTAACGGTATTTGGTGCAACCAAGTTTTCAACATATAACAATTTGTTGTAATTTGGATTTTTAACGGAAGTTGATGCCCATAAAAGTTTTTGAGTTTTGCCACCTTTATTTAAAATATCCTTAAAATTTTCTTTAGAAAAAATATCTTCATAATCTTCATATGCCTTTTTTGCATTCCATATTGCAACTTTTCCTTTATTTTTATCGTCAATAACCTTGTCAACTTCTGTGTCAATTCTGCTTATAAAAAAGGATGCCACTGAATTTACATACCGAATATCTGTTTTTTCTGAGTTAATCTTTTCTAGTCCTTTAATGTAGGCTTTTGCAGATTTCCTGTACATATCTCTACTAAAAAGCAATGTAACATTTACATTTATTCCTAAACTTATAAGTTTTTCAATTACAGGGATCCCTTCACTTGTTCCAGGGACCTTGATCATTACATTAGGCTGATTTATGGATTCATATAAATATATTCCTTCTTTAATACTTTCATCAGTATTTTTAGAGAATTTTGGATCAATTTCTATACTTACAAATCCATCACTTCCTCCCTTATTTTCGTACACAGGCAATAAAATTTTGCACGCGTCAGAAATATCTTTAATTGATAATTTTTGAAATATTTTTTTTGGATCATTGATGCCTGATTCTGTTAATAATTTAATTTCTTCATCATAAGAATCTTCATTAGATAATGCTTTTTGGAAAATTGAAGGATTGGATGTTATACCTGATACCCCATTTTCAACCATTGATTTAATCTTTCCAGTATTTATCATTTCTCTTGAAATTGAATCTATCCATACTGACTGATCAATTTTATTCAATTTTAATATTTCTTTGTTCAATTAAATGCTTTCAGAATTTTCAATATCAATTACTTTATTTAACCTTCTAGAATATTTTTCATCTGTGAGAAACTTTGCATCTAAAAATTCGTCAATTATATTTTCTATTATATTATGATCAACTATTTTTGAACCTATACATAAAATATTCATATCGTCATGCTCCACGCCCTGTCTTGCTAAATATTCAGTATGGCATAATCCGGCTCTAGCACCCTTAACTTTATTCGCAGTTATTACAGCACCAATTCCGCTCATACACGAAATAATGCCTTTATCAGCCTCATTATCTGAAACCATTTTTGCAACTGGATAGCAGAAATCAGGATAATCGTCAGTTGTATTATATTCATGTGCACCAAGGTCAACGACATCATGATTTTTAGATTTGAGGATTAATTTAATTTTTTCTTTAAGATCAAATCCTCCATGATCACCACCAATAGCAATTTTCATTTAAAATTTACCTTTCAAGTAAGTTTTTATATGTATTACATATATTCTCTACCGAAAAGCCTTTTTTTTCCATTATTACTTCACCAGGGGCTGATTCTCCAAAATGATTTATGCCTATAGATACCCCATTATCTCCAACATATTGAGACCAACCAATGGTTGTTCCTGCCTCTACTGAAATTCTATTTATTACGTTTTTTGGTAAAACTTTATTTTTATATTCATCTGATTGTTTCTCAAAGAGTTCCCAGCATGGCATTGATACAACTCTGGAATTTATTTTATCTTTTTCTAATTTTTTTGATGCATCCAAACAAATACCAACTTCTGATCCTGTAGCAATTAAAATTAAATCAATTTCTGACCCCTCATTTTCTTTTTTTAAAATGTAAGCTCCCTTTTCAATGTCATTGTAATTTTCAATTTCTAATGTTGGCAGTGATTGCCTACTTAAAACAAGAGACGAAGGAGTGTCTGTTGTCTCTAGCACCTTCTTGTAACAATATATTGTTTCGTAATAATCAGCAGGTCTATATACATTAAGATTTGGGATTAATCGAAGTGACATTAATTGAGAAATTGGTTGATGAGTTGGTCCATCCTCACCCAATCCAATCGAATCATGAGTTAAGATATATAAAACCTGTAATTTGCTGAGAGCTGATAATCTTATTGAATTCCTCATGTAATCAGAAAATATTAAAAAAGTTCCGCCAAAAGGTATAAATGGACCATATAGAGATATTCCATTATTTATTGCAGCCATTGCATGCTCTCTCACACCATAATGCATATTTAGGCCACTAAAGTCAGATGAGTTTATGGAAGTTGAACTATTTATTAAAGTTTTCGTTGAACCTGCTAAATCAGCTGAGCCCCCGAAAAATAGATTTGTTTGAGAAGCAATAGCATTTAAAACTTTTCCTGAAGCATCTCGTGTGGAAATACTATCTGGAGGTGCATTTTTAATTACATTATTTAACCAGTTATCATCAATATCTAGTTCTGGATAACTAAGCTTGCTTTGTTCTGAAAGATTGTAATTATTTTTCTTCTTCTCAACTATTTCTGAGAAATATGAATAAATCTCATTTGGTATTTCAAATGGTTCATAATTCCAATTTAAATTATTTCTAGTAAGTTTAACTTCCTCTTCGCCGAGGGCTTCTCCATGCGCTTTTTCAGAGTTAAATTTATTTGGGCTACCAAAGCCAATCTTAGATTTTAAAATTACTAAAGAAGGGTTTGAAGATTTTTTCGCTTCACTTATCCCTTTTGATATCTCAATATAATTCTCACTGTTATCTATTTCAATTACATCCCAGTTGTAGGATTCGAATCTCAATTTTACATTTTCCGTGAAAGCTTTATCTGTTGAACCTTCAATAGAAATTTTGTTTGAATCATAAATGTAGATGATATTTTCTAAGTTTAATGTTCCTGCAAGAGATGCTGCTTCTGATGATATACCTTCCATCAAATCACCATCTGATACTAATGCATAAATATTGTGATTTCCAAATCTATTGTCATAAGTGTTGAGTTTTTTTGCAGCAATTGCCATCCCAACACCGTTTGAAAATCCTTGGCCAAGGGGTCCAGTTGTCGCTTCCACTCCATTGGTAATTGTATTTTCAGGGTGACCTGGTGTCTTACTTCCGTATTGCCTAAAATTTTTTAAATCATCAATTGTTAAGTCATAACCAGTTAGATGCAACATTGAATAAAGAAGTGCAGAAGCATGTCCAGCTGAAAGAATAAATCTGTCACGATTCACCCACTCAGGGTCATCTGGATTAAAGTTTAAATGATCTTTCCATAACGCAAAAGCAAGGGGTGCAAGACTCATAGGTGCACCAGGATGACCGGAATTAGCTTTCTGAACCATATCTATGGAAAGAAACCTAATAGCATCTATACAATTTTTCTCTATTTCAATACTCATAATCCTTGTGTCAAAGTTTTTATTCTAAACAGTGATGTTGAAGCTGTAATATACAAATCAGTTTTATTTTCACCTCCAAAAGTACAATTTGCAACTCTTTCGGGAATGTTGATATTACCAATATAATTTGAGGAAGATTCAAATATGTGAATTTTCTCCCCATTTGGGTCACAGACAAACAAATTACCATTTACGTCAACAGTCATCCCATCAGGAAAACCATCTTTTATTTCTGCAAAAATTTTATTACTAATAATGTTTTCGTCATCATCAAGTTCGAAAACTTGTATATTATGAGGTCTTGATAAATCAAAATTACCTGGATTAGCAGCCCCGCTATCTGCAACGTAAAGATATTTGCCATTAGGTGAAAAAGCTAATCCATTAGGTTTATCAAATTTTGCATTTATTTTTTTTATTTTAAAGTCTTTGTCTACCATAAATAAGTTATTGCCATCTTGTTCGCTTTCAGATTTATGACCTTCTTGATTTGTTAAAATTCCGTAAGGAGGGTCAGTAAACCAAATATTACCTAATTTGCTAACAGCGACATCATTTGGAGAATTTAATTTTTTATCATTGTAGTTGTCTGCAATTACAGTAATTTCGCCATTTTTTTCTTCTCTAATTACTCTTCTTAACCCATGTTGGCACCTTATAATTCTTCCTTCATGATCTGTGCAGTTTCCGTTATTAAAATCTGATGGGTTTCTGTAATCAATTGCTTCTAATGTATCAACATTGTATGAAAGCATCTTGTTGCTTTTTACATCACTCCATACAATTAGTCTTTCTGATTCAAGCCAAACTGGACCTTCAGCCCATATTGTTCCTGAATATAGTTTTTCGAGTTTAAAATCAACAGAAATTAAGTTTTTTAAATTTTCATTATTCATTTTTAAACTCTATAATCTTTAGCAATCATAGTTTGCTCGTCAACAAGAATCCTATCTTGTAATCTTGAAATTATTGCTTCACTAATTTGTGGATTAAATGCTAGCTCTTCTTTTAGTTCTGTTGCCCTAGTAGTTATTACTGTTGGAAGCGCATTATTATGCCTAGATACTATTAATTGATAAATTTTTTCTTCAGCCCAAGTGCTATTTGTTTGAGAGCCTAAATCATCAATTATTAAAAAAGGATGCTCTGCAAGAAAATTTAAATAATTGTCGGGCTGATTGTTATTAAAATTTCTTAACCTTTCTAATATATTTGGTAGAAATCCATAGTAAATTGGTTTAAATTCTTTGATTCTATTGCCTGCTATAGCTACTGCCAGATGAGTTTTTCCAACACCTGTAGGCCCTGTAAGAAGCAACCAACCTTCTGGGTCATTAGAAAATTTTATTGAAGCATTTTTAGGTTCAAGTAAATTTGATTTTTGTTGAGTAGTTTTAAAATTTTTGAAAGTCATTTTTTTTAACATACTTAACGTAATGTCACCAAGATCTTTGTAATTTAAATAATCCTGATATTTATTCCTTTCAGTTGATTCTTTTTCACATTTGTTGCATACAACATATTTGTAATTATCATCTTTTAGTGAGACCCATCCTAAATCATTGCAAACATTACATTCAAGTGTCTCCATGCTTTCTCCTGTCTCTGTGAGCCCTTTTTCTTCTAACTTCTTCGAGATATTCTTCTGATCTTTTGTATTCAGATGATTTTGAATTTTCTCTAGGTTTTTCTTTAGATCTTTCATAGTATTTTTTTTGCCTTAATGCTTTATTTAGCCAATTTTTCCAGCCAAGTTTCCAACTACCTTTCCTGTTGGTTTTTAATTTTCTTTTTCCACTCCAATAGTAAACAAATTTTTTTGCTTCATCTACAATTAATATTTCTTTATAATCTTCCTCAATATCTTTAATAAAATGATCGTCAGCATCTTCTGCATTAACTTCATTTAATCTACTAAGTATATTTAACCATTCAGGAATTTCATCTTCCCATATTTTTTTCTGAATCATTCTATTGTCTATTAGCTGACATAAATCTCGCAAACTGATCTTGAACAACTAAATTTACATTTCCTATCGGCCCATTTCTGTGTTTTGCAATGATTAATTCCGAAAGACCTCTTGGATATTCTTCTTCTATTGATCTTGACCTAAGCCACTCTTCTTCAGATATATACTTTTCTTCCCTGTGAATAAACATAACTATATCGGCATCCTGTTCAATACTTCCGCTTTCTCTTAAGTCAGAAAGAACAGGTCTATGACTTTGCCTTTGTTCAATTGATCTGCTTAATTGAGATATTGCTATTACAGGAACATTTAAATCTCTTGCCATTCCTTTGAGTGATCTTGAAATCCTGCTTACTTCTTGAGCCCTATTATTTTCGTTAGACCCTCTCCCTCCATATATCAACTGCATATAATCAACAACAACAAAATCTAATCCTCTCTCTTTTTGGAGCCGTTTAGCTTTTGCCCTCATCTCTGTAACTGTTTGAATTGGTGTGTCATCAATAGATATATCAAGGTCAGAAAGCCTACCTATTGCTTCAGAAACCCTTTCATCTTCTCTTTCAGTAGTAAGTCTTTGTCTAATTCTGTTAGTTTCTATTCTTGCCTCAGCCGAAAGCAGTCTCATTGCGATTTGATCTACCCCCATTTCCAAACTAAATATTGCAACTTTTTTTCCATCTCCAGCGATATTTCTAGCTATATTGAGTCCCAGAGTACTTTTACCTATACTTGGTCTAGCAGCCAAAACAATCATATCTGATCTATTTAGTCCACCAAGCAAACTGTCCAAATCTTGAAACCCAGATGGAAGAGGAGCCCTGTCTGTTTCTTCATCATCAAATCTTAAATAATAATCAAGAGGGTCTTTTAGAAGCACGAAATCTCTTGAATCATGAAAAGTTCTAATATCATATAAAATGTCTTCAGCTTGATTCAAAGCCTCGTCAACATCTTGTCTATTTTGAAAGCCTATTTTTGCAATATCATTAGCAGCAGAAATTAGTCTTCTGTGGGTTGCTGTTCTGTGGACAACTCTTGCATAATGTTCAATATGGAGATGAGTAGGAACTTGCGAAACCATGTAGGCAAGATATCCTCTTCCACCCTCAATCTTTGCAAGACGCCCCTCTGACTCTAAAAAATCTCCTAAAGTTTTCTCATCAATGGCTACACCTTTTTCAAGCATTTCAATACATGATACGTAACACATTTCATGAGCCTCATTAAAAAAATCGGATGGTTGCAAAAATCCTGAAATTTTCACAAGAGAATCTCCATCGATAATTATTGAACCAATAACCGATGCTTCTGCTTCAATATCATTAGGCGGCAGTTTTTCACCAAGCAATTTTTACTCTTCTTCGCTAGATTCTATTTCTGGGGCGCTTTCTTCTTTTTCAACTTCATCTGATGGAAGTTCACTTTTTTCTTCTATTAAATCTTCACTTGGACTATCTTCGTCAGTGATTTCAGGTTCGGTTTCGACTTTACCTTCAGTAATTTCTACCATCTCTTCTGTCATTATATTTCCGTCAGATTTAACAAGTAAATTAACTTCAGCGTCTACACCTTCAAAAAGTTTCATAGGGACTTTGTAGGAACCAATCATTTTAATTGGCTGTGTGATTCTAATAGACCTTCTATCAATAGTAACTCCATCTAAGTTTTCTTCGATGGATGAAGCTATTTGAGAATTTGTTACAGAACCAAATAATTTTCCAGTAGGACCTGTTTGAGCAACTATCTCTAAGTTTAATAAATTAATTTCATTAGCAACGGTTTGCCATTTTGTTTTCATCTCTCCTCTCCTAACTTCTGCTTGTTTTCTAAGCTTTTCAACACGTTCAATGGATGATCTGTTAGCAAGTTCAGCTATTCCCTGAGGTATAAGGAAATTTCTTGCAAAACCAGGTTTAACCTCTTTTATTTCTCCAGCCATTGCAGTAGGTAAATTATCTTTTAAAAATAAAACTTTCATTTCTTCTTATCTCTTCTAAATTTTTCATATCAACTTGTGTACTTTATTATAAATTAAATTAAGTTGAAAATTAATAGATAATTAATGATATATTAGTTGGATAAAAACTTAAATGCTAAAAATTGTTTGGGGGCATTATGGATTTTGAAAAAATAAAAAAAATTGGAGATAGAAAACCAAAAATTACTCCTAATATTGAAAATCTTGAGAAATTTAAAAAAAATTTTGATTGGGAAGATGTATTTAACGAAATCCCTTGGCTGCCAGGTGGAGGTTTAAATAATGCTCATGTTTGTATAGATAGTCACGTTGAAACTGGCAATGGTGAAAAAAAGGCTATGATTTGGCATGGAAAAAATGATGAAAAAGAGGAATATACTTTTAATGACTTAAAAAATCTTACTGACAAATTTGCTTCAGTTTTAAAAAATCTTGGAGTCGTTAAAGGAGACAGGGTATTCGTTTTTATGGATCGACTACCCGAATGTTATATATCAGTTTTCGGAGGATTAAAAATCGGTGCAATTGTTGGTCCATTATTTTCTGCATTTGGTCCTGAGCCAGTTAAAGACAGAATGTTGGACTCAGGAGCAAAAGTACTAATTACTCAACCTGAATTAAGAGAAAAAATTAGCGGCATTTTAGGTGATTTACCCGAATTAAAAAATATCATAATTGTTAATAAAGATGGCAGAAGTGAAAACCCATTGATTGAAAATGATATTTCTTATGAAGAATTAATGAAAAAATCAGACTCTCTTAGTTCAATTGAAAATACATCTCAATATGATTATTCAATAATGCATTATACTTCTGGCACAACCGGAAAACCTAAAGGAGCTTTACATAGACATCAATCAATTATCCAACAATATGCTACTGGTAAATGGGCTTTGGATATGAAAAAAGATGATGTATATTGGTGTACTGCTGATCCTGGTTGGGTAACCGGCACTTCATATGGAATGTTTGCTCCATGGAGCAATGGTTTAACTCAAGTAATATTTGAAGGAGGGTATTCTGCCTCAAAATGGTATTCAATTATTCAAGATTATAATGTTACTGTCTGGTATACAGCCCCAACGGCAATCAGGATGCTCATGAAAGCCGGGGCAGAACCTATTTCAAAACACAATATTTCAACTTTGAGATTTATTGCTAGTGTTGGTGAGCCTCTTAATCCAGAAGCTGTAGTATGGGGCAATGAAAATTACGGTATGCCAATTCATGATAACTGGTGGCAAACTGAAACAGGAGCAATAATGTGCGCCAATTATTCTTTTATGGAAATCAGGCCAGGGAGTATGGGCATACCTATACCAGGCGTTGAATTAGCAATTTTAGACAAAGATTTTAAAAGATTGGAACCTAATAAACCCGGAATTTTAGCTGTTAAGCCAGGGTGGCCTTCTCAATTTTTTGCATATTGGAAAAATGATGAGAGGTACAATTCTAGATTCAAAAAAGGTTGGTATATAACTGGTGACGAAGCATTTATGGATGAGGACGGCTTCTTTTGGTTTCAAGGAAGGTCAGATGATGTCATAAATACCGCAGGGCACTTAGTTAGCCCATTTGAAGTTGAAAGTACATTAATTGAACATGAAGCAGTTGCTGAAGCAGGAGTTATTGGTATACCTGATAAAATAGCTATGGAAGTTGTAAAGGCTTTTGTTTCACTAAACAATGGCTTTTCTTGGAGCAAAGAATTAAGGCTAGAATTAATGCAATTTGCTAAAAGTAAACTATCTTCTGGCGTTGCACCAAGAGACATTGAATATGTAGAAACTATGCCAAAAACAAGAAGTGGTAAAATAATGCGCAGGCTTCTCAAAGCTAGGGAATTAGGTCTGCCTGAAGGGGACACATCTACACTTGAAGATGATTAAAAAATTATTTCACCACCCTTGATAACATGCTGAGGATCATAAACTAAATTCCTTATATTCTTGGTTGGGTCCTTTTTATAAAATACCAAGTCTGCATCATAATTTTCAGAGATCAAGCCTTTCCTATTTTCAATTCTCATAGCTTCAGCATTGGTAAAAGTTATACTTCTTATAGCTTTCCAATGATCGAAACCTAACCACTCAACATGAGCCCAAGCACTTGCAACCGCTTTATTAAAATCTGCCTTAGACATGCCCATGTCTAAGGCTCCAATAATCTTTACTCCTACAGAATCGAGGTGCCTAAATATATTTATAATACTTTCAAATGTTGGTTCAGAGCTTACATTGGGATTTGAAGGTCTTTGTTTTTCACCCTTGAGTTCTGATTCATATTCTAGTAAGTGTTTCGAAATAGTTGAATCTACAAATAGACCTTTATCAACAATCATCTTTGAATAATCTTTACTAAATGAATAAGCTTTGTCCGTTGACTCATCAAACCATCTGCCATGTATTATATTTTGTACACCACTTTCTATGCATTGAATCGTGGAATTTCTTGATAATGTATGCGCACATAGATAAGTATTATTATTGTTACAGTAATTCACTGTCTCTTGAATTGTTTCAAATGAATATTGAGAAATCCTTGGATTTGAACTTGGAGTGAAATTTCCACCCGAAGCCATTATTTTAATATGTGTAGCTCCTAAATTTAATTGATTATCAATGACTCTAAAAATTTCACTTGAATTATGTGCAATTGATCCAAAAAACCAACAATGACCATCTTTTATTGTTATTGGTGTTCCTGTAGGAAATATTTCTGGGCCTTTCCTTAATCCGTCATCAATATCTTTTTTTAGAGGAAAAATTAAATCATTCGGCGATCCTAAATCTCTCAGCGAAGTAACACCTGATAAAAGTGTTTTTTCAGCATTCTTTATAGCTCTTTCGTATCTTTGACTTTCATTCTCATTAAAATAGATTTCATAAGCATCATGTGTTGCTGAAAACTGCAAATGAGCGTGCGTCTCTATAATTCCGGGAATTACAAAGGATTCCCCAAAATCTATAATTTCATAATCTGATGATTCAGGCACATTAATTTGAGGGACCACATCTAAGATTTTCCCATGTTCAACAATAATAGCGTGATTATTTATCCACCCATTAAGATCTTTGTTAGCGATATTTGAAGATTTAATTATTCTCTTTTTCATCATTATCGTATAATTTAAGTTCTTAGTTAATAATATTATTTGAGGTAAGCAATGGTAAATAAAATATACTCTGAACTTGGAATAAAGCCAATAATTAATGCAATTGGCAGCGTGACATTGTTAGGTGGTTCAACTCAACCAAAGCAAGTTATTGATGCTATGCAAAGTGCACAAGATATGTATGTTCCTATGGATGAACTTGAACAAAAAGCAGGTGATTATATTGCAAAACTTTTTGGGGCAGAGGCATGTTATGTTACTTCAGGAGCTGGATCAGCATTAACTTTAACAACTGCAGCATTTATGGCAGGAGATAATGATGAATTAATTGTTAAATTGCCTGATACAACTGGAATGAAAGATGAAATTTTGATTCAGGCTAGACAGAGATATCATTATGAAAGATGTCTAACATATGCTGGAGCAAAATTAGTTGAATTCGGAAATCATGATCTTGTTACAGCAAAAGATTTAGAAGAATCAATAACTGATAAAACAGTAGCTGTTCACTACGT
>Ga0310343_10000816_pt1 | contig 15321 bp, 9 predicted proteins | sample HC15DNA2025_MG_FD_203519 | JGI IMG/M metagenome (GOLD analysis project Ga0310343, IMG submission 203519) | Marine microbial communities from station ALOHA, North Pacific Subtropical Gyre - HC15-DNA-20-25_MG | ecosystem: Environmental > Aquatic > Marine > Oceanic | place: Pacific Ocean: North... | reverse complement strand
GATTATGGAGAATATCAAATATGAGAATTTACCCATGGGTAAGGTTGTAGGAATCGATTTAGGAACAACTAATAGTTGTGTCGCAGTAATGGAAGGTGGCAAACCTACTGTAATAGCAAATGCTGAAGGTTTCAGAACTACTCCATCAGTTGTTGCATATACAAAAAATCAAGATCAGCTCGTTGGACAAATAGCAAAGAGACAAGCTGTTATGAATCCTGAAAATACTTTTTATTCTGCAAAGCGTTTTGTCGGTAGAAGAGTTGATGAAGTAAATGAAGAATCTAAAGAAGTTAGTTATTCTGTTGAAAAATCTGGTTCTAGTGTCAAATTAAAGTGTCCTATTTTGGATAAGCAGTTTTCACCTGAAGAGGTAAGTTCTCAAGTTCTAAGAAAATTAGCAGATGATGCAGGTAAATACCTCGGTGAAAAAGTTACACAGGCTGTAATTACTGTTCCAGCTTATTTTAATGACTCTCAGAGACAGGCTACAAAAGATGCAGGAAAGATTGCAGGTTTAGAAGTTCTCAGAATTGTTAATGAGCCAACGGCTGCAGCTTTAGCATATGGTTTAGATAAAGAAAATGAAAAAATTCTTGTATTTGATTTAGGTGGAGGAACCTTTGACGTTTCAGTGATTGAAGCTGGTGATGGAGTAACTGAAGTTCTATCTACATCTGGAGATACACATTTAGGTGGTGATGATTTCGATAGGTGTATAGTAGATCATTTAGCAAGTACTTTTAAATCAAATGAGGGAATAGATCTTAGACAAGATAAGCAGGCTTTACAAAGACTTACTGAAGCGGCAGAAAAAGCAAAAATCGAGCTTTCAAATGCTACGCAAAGTGAAATAAATTTGCCATTTATCACAGCTACCCCTGAAGGTCCAAAACATTTGGATTTGAATCTAACTAGAGCAAAATTTGAGGAGTTAGCAGCTTCGTTAATTGATAGGTGCAAAACACCAGTTGAGAGAGCTATTAGTGATGCAAAAATTTCAACTAGTGAAATTGATGAAGTTGTTATGGTAGGAGGTTCATCAAGGATACCTGCAGTTTTAGATTTAGTAAAAAAAATAATAGGCAAGGAACCAAATCAAACTGTTAACCCTGATGAAGTAGTTGCTGTTGGTGCAGCTATTCAAGGTGGTGTTTTAGCTGGTGAAGTTAAAGATATATTATTGCTTGATGTTACTCCACTTTCTTTAGGTGTAGAAACTTTAGGCGGAGTTATGACAAAAATGATAAATAGAAATACTACAGTTCCTACGAAAAAATCTGAGACATATTCAACTGCTGTAGACGGACAAACCAATGTAGAAATACATGTATTGCAGGGTGAAAGAGAAATGGCTTCTGACAACAAAAGTTTAGGAACTTTTAGATTAGACGGTATTCCATCTGCACCAAGAGGTGTTCCCCAAATTGAAGTGACATTTGATATTGATGCCAACGGCATTCTTAGTGTTACAGCTAAAGATAAAGGAAGTGGTAAAGAGCAAAGTATTTCTATCACTGGCGCTTCTACTTTGTCTGATAATGAGGTTGAAAAAATGGTTAAAGATGCAGAATCAAATGCATCAGCAGATAAAGAAAAAAGAGAAAAAATTGATTTAAAGAACCAAGCTGAGACACTCGTCTATCAGACAGAAAAGCAACTTGGTGAATTGGGAGATAAGATTGATTCTGCAGCAAAGTCTAAAGTTGAAGAAAAAAGTAATGCTTTAAAAGAAGCAACCTCAAAAGAGGACTATGAATTAATGAAAAAACTTCTTGAAGAGCTTCAACAAGAACTTTACGCAGTTGGTTCATCTGTTTATCAGCAACCAGGTAATCAACCTCCAACTTCCGGTTCAGCAGGTGGCCCTGATCAGACTGAATCAAGTGATAATGGTGGAGATGATGTAATCGATGCAGACTTTTCTGAATCAAAAGATTAGTAAAAGTAATTTTTAATTTCATTAGCAACCCATTTAGAACATGCTGGAGCAAGTAAAATACCATTTTTATAAAAACCTGTACATATAATTAGTCCATTTCCTAAATTTTTCATTATTGGTGAAGGTTCACCTTCAGGTCTAGACCTTACACCAAACCACTTTTTTGTGATTTGACCGTTGATAAGCCAAGTTGGTTTTTTATCTAGAAAATTTGTAATCTTCTCAAAAATATTTCTTTCTGGCTTTGTACTATATTCGTCTGTTGAACCAATAATAAGTTTGTTTTTTGATATTGGAATTATATTTTTGCCATTTATATTGAATTGTTTTGGAAGTGTTAATAAATCAACTTCTGAATCATTTATGCAAATTTCTATAGCTTGACCTAAAACAGGTTTTAATTTGATGTTGTGGGATAGGTTATCTATTAAATCAACAGCTTTTAGAGAATTACACAAAATAACAAGGTCAGATTTGATATTTCTATTGGTTTTTGTTGTAGAAAACCATTGATTGTTTAATTTTCTGATTCTTATTATTTCTTCATTTATAAAATTTATTTTTTTATTTTTTAGATATTTGTCTAGAGTCTTTAGTAAAGATACAGGATTTATTCTTCCATCCTTGAAAGATATCATTCCTTTTATATTTTTTGTCTGAAATGCTTTATTTATATTTTGAATAATTATTGAGTTTCTTTCTAAAATTTGTAAATTTAGATCATTATTTTCATAAATAAATTTTTCCAATTTTTTAAACTTTTCTTCATTCGTAGTTAGTTGTATTAATGGTTTTTTAATGTTTAATTCATAGTTGAATTTTTGAAGATATTCAATCCATTTTGGCCACAATTCAATGCTTTGTTTTCTGAGATCCCAACTTCTACCATTCCTTTTTTGGTACATATTACCCATTAGTATGCCTAAAGCTGCATTGCTACTATTTTTTTCTTTAGCTGGATCTATTATTGTTATTTGAAAGCCCAATTCTGATAATTCTAAGGCATTAAATTTTCCAATAATCCCCGATCCAATAATAACTATGTGTGCTTTTTGAAAATTCTCTTTTAAGCTTTTCATTGATATATTAGATATAATTGCTCACTTGAATAAATAGTCAAAGATTTTTTGGAACATCCTTCAATTATATTCAAAATTGTTTGTCCTGATCGTCCTGGTCTTGTAAGTATACTTACAACTTGGATTTCAAATTATGGTGGCAATATAAAGCATTCTGATCATCATACAGATCAAGATGCGGGCTTGTTTCTTAGTCGCATTGAATGGAATAGTCAAAATCCATTCTTTAATAGAGAGGAAATTTATAACGAATTTGAAAAAATTGCAGCTGAAGTAAATGGAAAATTTAATGTAAATTATTCTGATGAGATTCCAAATGTTGCTATTTTTGTTAGCAAACAAAATCATTGTTTGATTGATTTACTTTGGCGAGTAAAAAATGGTGAACTCAAAATGAAAGTGCCTTTAATAATTTCAAATCATTCTGATCTTGAGAATATTGCAAATTACTTTAATGCAAAATTTGTCCATATTGATACTTCTAGTATTGATAAATTTGATGCTGAAGAGCATTTTTTAAATTTATTAAAAAAATATGATATTGATCTTGTTGTTTTAGCTAAATATATGCAAATTTTGAGTGATTCTTTCTTAAAACAGTTTTCTTCAATAATAAATATTCACCATTCTTTCTTACCTGCATTTAAGGGTGCGCAACCATATCATCGAGCATGGAAAAGGGGTGTGAAATTAATTGGTGCTACTGCCCATTATGTTACTGAAGATCTTGATGAAGGTCCGATAATAGAGCAATGTACTGTTAACGTAAGTCATAGGGACGAAGTTGATGATTTGATTAGAAAAGGAAGAGATATTGAGAGAATAGCGCTAGCAAGAGCAGTTAGATTACATCTAAATCATCAAGTATTTGTTTATAACAGTAAAACTGCTGTTTTTGATTGAAAATTATTTTTAGTCTTCTAATTCTATTTGTATTTGCCTTTCATAAATTGATTCTTCACTAAAAGCTCTTGCTACCAAAAAACTGGCAATGCAGCTGATTAAGACAGGTTTCATGATTAATAAATTTTTTGTTAATGCAAAAGCTAAAAACATTGCTGTTATTGGAGTTCGCGAACATCCTGCTACGAAAGCCCCCATGCCGGCAAAAATGTATGTACTTGGTGCATGTCCTGTGGCAATTTCCACCCAGCTCCCCATTATTAGTCCGATTGATCCTCCCAAAGTAAGCATAGGATAGAACAATCCCCCAGGAGCTCCAGATGCTGCAGCTAAACCTGTCGTGACAAACAATACTAGAACTGCTAACAAAGCAATACCAATGCTTGTATTTTGCTCAGCTATCACTTTCTGCAATTCATCTAAATTATGAAAGGTACTAGGTAAAAAAGAATAGATACTTCCTAAGATGAATCCACAGATACTCATTTTTAAAACAAATTTATTTTCATACCACTTTTTCCCAAGATTTTGCATTAATAAAACATATCTGCTGTACGTTTCTGCACAGATGCCAATAATTATTCCTAGTAACACTAGGTAAATAAAATCTACAGGTAAGAAAAAAACTGATGGGTCATATTCCTTTTGAATCAAAAATCCTATATTAAAATCAAATCCTCCTGCTTTAGGATCCAAACCCAAGGCTTGAATAATGTCAGCAGATGAGTCTGCTATGAAAGTTGTAATTACTACTAATAGCAAAATTACTGGTCTAGCAGAGTTTAATAGTTCTTCTATAGCATAAATAAAACCTCCTAATGGAGCGCTAAAAACTGCAGCTATTCCTGCCCCACCACCTGCTGCTACTATTACTCTTCTGAACGCTGTAGGAGCTTTGAGCCATTTTGCCATTTGCCAAGCAACAGATCCTCCCATTTGAACTGATGGACCTTCTGGCCCCAAAGGGAATCCACTACCAATAGCAATAATTCCTGATACAAGCTTTACTAATCCTACTTTTATATTCATTGGCACTTTTTTATGCCTCAAAAAACCCATGATTTGACTCACACCTGAACCTTTTGCCGCAGGTGCAATATTTTTGATCAAATATCCTGCAATGGCTCCTCCTAAAGCTCCAAAGATTGGCAATACTGCAATAGATGAGAATTGGTCTAGAAGTGCTAATCTCCAATTGTTTATGAAGTAGATTCCAGTTTTAAAAAATATACTTGTAATTGAAGCTCCTAAGCCCGTTAGTAGGAGTGACAATGCAACTACGAGAGATCTTTGTCTTAATAATTTTTTGATGCTGCGAGGAGAATTATTACTGGTTTCTTTAGTATTTTCTTTTATGAGGTTTGGCATAATCCATGATCACTTTGATAAACTGAAATCGCACATTTCATCAAATTGAAGATAACGATAAAGTTCATCTGAATATGGATTAATTTTATTTTTAGTAATATCCTGATATTCTTCTACTTCAGGTATTTTCCCAAGAAGTGCGCAAACTGCTGCTAATTCGGCGCTTCCTAGAAATACTTTCGCATTTTTCCCAAGTCTATTATCAAAATTCCTTGTACTAGTAGAAAATACTACAGATCCTTCATCTACTCTGGCTTGATTTCCCATACATAAAGAGCAGCCTGGCAACTCTAATCTCGCACCACAATTTTCAAATATTTTGTAATATCCTTCAGCCTTCAGAGTATCTTCATCCATTTTTGTAGGTGGACAAATCCATAATTTAGCTTTTAAATTTTGTGCACCTTCAAGAACTTTTGCAGCTGCTCTGTAATGACCAATATTTGTCATACAAGAACCTATAAAAACTTCGTCTATATTTGTATTTGCAACATCTTTGATCTCCTTGACGTTATCTGGATCATTAGGGCAAGCAACTATAGGTTGTGTTACTTTTGCTAAATCAATGTCAATGATTTCTTTATATTGAGCGTTTTTATCTGGTTGAATTAATGAGGGTTTTTTTAACCAATTTTTCATATCATTAATTCTTCTTGAAATCGATTTTGAGTCTTGATAATTGCTCTCAATCATTTTTTCTAGTAGGCAAATATTGCTTCTTAAGTATTCTTCGACAGTTTCTTGGGATAATAGTATTGTGCTACCAGCACATGAGCGTTCTGCAGTAGCATCAGTGAGTTCAAAAGCTTGTTCAAGTTTTAGGTTTGGTAATCCCTCAATCTCCATAATTTTTCCGTTAAATATATTTTTTTTATTTGCTTTCTCAACAGTTAAAAGTCCTTTTTTAATTGCGAAGAGAGGGATTGCATTTACTAAATCTCTAAGAGTAATTCCTGGTAATAATTCCCCCTTAAATTTGACCAGCACAGATTCCGGCATGTTTAATGGCATTGATCCTATTGCAGCGGCAAAAGCGACAATTCCTGAGCCTCCAGGAAATGAAATGCCAAGAGGAAATCTTGTATGACTATCTCCACCTGTGCCAACAGTATCAGGGAGAAGCATTCGGTTAAGCCAGCTATGAATTATGCCGTCTCCAGGCTTAAGAGCTACTCCACCTCTTTGAGATATAAAATCAGGTAATTCTTTATGTGTAACTAGATCAACTGGTTTAGGATATGCAGCTGTATGACAAAAACTTTGCATCACTAAATCTGCAGTGAATCCTAAACAAGCTAGTTCTTTTAGTTCATCTCTAGTCATTGGTCCAGTAGTATCTTGGCTTCCAACTGTGGTCATAATTGGCTCACAGGTCATTCCTGGCCTAACCCCATCTAGACCGCATGCTTTACCTACTATTTTTTGAGCTTGAGTAAAGCCAGAATCGCTCTTTGTTGGATTTTGTGGACGGATAAATATTTCACTTGGTTGATACCCTAACTTGTATCTGATTTTGTCGGTAAGAGATCTTCCAATCATAAGATTTATTCTGCCGCCAGCTTGAATTTCATCAGTAAGAGTTGATGGACATAAGTCAAATTTGCTTATTAATTCTTCAGGATTGGAATCTTTTTTAATTTTTTTAATAATGCCTTTATAAGGATAAATTTTAATAATATCTCCTGTTTGCATATGAGATACGTCAGCTTCTATAGGTAAAGCTCCTGAATCTTGAGCTGTGTTAAAAAAAATAGGTGCTATTTTGTTACCAATAATTATTCCGCCTGTTTTTTTGTTTGGAACAAAGGGGATATCTTCCCCTATATGCCAAATGAGTGAATTGATAGCAGATTTTCTAGAACTACCTGTTCCAACAACATCTCCAACATAAGCTATTGGTAAATTTTGTTTTTTTAAATTATCGAGAATCTTTATTCCATCTGGTTTTTTATATTCCAACATAGCCAATGCATGCAATGGAATATCGGGGCGAGTTGTTGCATGTACAGCCGGCGATAAGTCATCTGTATTTGTTTCCCCTTCAACTTTAAATACTAAACAAGTAATTTCTCTTTCTAGAACTTTTTTATTTTTGAACCATTCTGCATTTGCCCAACTATTTACAACCTCTTTTGCATAAATATTATCTTGAGATAATTCATAAATTTCATTGGCAGAGTCATAAACAAGAATAATATTTTTTAAAACTTCTGCAGCTTTTTTGCAGAGTAAACTATTTTTTCCTTTCAGTATTTCAACCAGAGAATTTACATTATATCCACCTATCATTGTTCCTAGTATTTCAATTGCTTTTTCAGGGTTTATTGATTTGCAATATTTTTCAGAATTAACAAGAGCTGTGAGCCAACTTGCTTTTACATAAGCAGCCTCATCAACTCCTGGTGGTACTCTATTTATGAGTAAATCAAGTAAATAAGATGAATTGTAATTACTATCTTGTTCTAATAATTTTGTGACACAATTTGTTTGCTCAGCATTTAAAGGTAAAGGAGGTATTCCTTTGGCAGTCCTTTCAACTACATGGTCTGTATATTCTTTTAGCAATGTTTCCAAATTCTTCATTAGTAAGGTTTAATTCCTAATCTATTGTTATTTTTAATATTGAAAAAGAGAGTATTCATAAATGCTTTTTTAAATATTCAAACTGCTTAATTAATCAATGACGACATCATCAAATAATCCAGCTTTAGAAAAGACATCTGATTTACACGTTCTTGAAACACGTCCATTAATCCCCCCAAGTAGATTACATAATGATATACCTTTAGATCATAACTCTGCTAATACAGTATCTAAAACTAGAAGATCGATACAAAATATTTTGCATCATAATGACCAGAAGCTTTTAGTTATTGTTGGCCCATGTTCAATTCATGATATAGAGGCTGCCAAAGAATATTCAAACTATATTAATAATTTTCGAAAAATCTACGAAGATAAATTAGAAATTATCATGAGAGTATATTTTGAGAAACCAAGAACAACTATTGGTTGGAAGGGACTTATAAATGATCCTCATTTAGATGATTCATATGATATAAACACTGGTTTAAGGAGGGCAAGAAGTTTACTTTCATATCTAGCAACTCGTGGCATACCTTCTGCTACGGAGTTACTTGATCCAATTGTTCCTCAATATATTGCCGATTTGATAAGTTGGACAGCAATTGGTGCAAGGACTACTGAAAGCCAAACGCATAGGGAAATGGCATCAGGATTATCAATGCCTATAGGCTTTAAAAATGGAACAGATGGTTCCTGCAATACTGCAATTAATGCTATGCAGTCAGCTTCAAAATCCCATCATTTCTTGGGTGTAAATGCCAATGGAATGGCATCGATTGTTAATACCACAGGAAATCCAGATGGCCATATAGTTTTAAGAGGTGGTTCGAAAGGTCCCAACTTTGAAAGCAAATATGTTCAAAGAATTTCTTCTGAATTAAAGCAATATAATCTTCCTCATAAAGTCATGATTGATTGTAGTCATGGAAATTCCAATAAGGACTTCCAAAAGCAATCTGAAGTGCTATGCGACGTAGCTACTCAAATACGTAACGGTGAAAGAAATATTTTAGGTGTCATGCTTGAAAGTCATTTAAAAGAAGGAAATCAAAAACTTTTAAAAAAAGAGGATCTAGAGTTCGGTAAAAGTATTACCGACGCATGTATAGATATAGAAACAACAAAAGAATTACTTGCTATTTTATATAATTCTATAAATTAGTAATAAAAAAATTAAAACATAGTGCCGATGTGATTGGGACAATAAAGTTATCTATTCCTAAAATACTTATTTGTTCAAGAAAGGTTGCAAGAAGGGCAATTGTAAAATAGTTTAAATTTAAACTATTTTGATGGGTGTATCCCAGCGATGAAACTATAATCAAGCTTGTTAAAAACATTGTTAAAGTTCCAATTAAAGATTTTTTTTGTTTAAGAAAAAACCAACTTCTTGAGTTAAATGTTTTACCTATTAAACCAGCTAGTCCATCTCCGAAAGTCATTATAAAAAAGCCAGCAATTAACGAATATGGATCTTTATCCCAGAAAAGAGAAATTAAAATAAATAAACTTAGACAATAAAATAATGTTCCATAACTTTTTCTTTCAACATCTTCAATTGTTGGAAGTATTTTGAACATATAGTTTGTGAGTACGAGTATTGAAATAATTCCTGTAAAAAAAAGAGCTAAATTTTGATCAATTTCTAGAAATCTTGCAATTGGTATTAAAGGTCCTATCCCAATATGTATTATTTTCCTTTTTAGTTCATTATTTTTTGGTCTATATTTTTGAAGAATCGATGATAGTAAAAATATTGAAAATATATAAACACAAATTGAGGCAATTTTTAACAAGTTAATTATGCAGCTTTATCATAATTTGACATCATCCTCAATCTTTTCAATGCTTTTGCTTCTAATTGCCTTACTCTTTCCCTAGATACTCCAATATCTTGACCTATTGCTGCAAGCGTGGATTCTTCTGTCCCATCTAAGCCAAATCTTTTTTTCATAATTTCTTGTTCTCTTTCATTTAATTGAGAGAGCCAAGAACCTAAATGTTCTGTCAGAATAGATCGATCCATTCCTTCCATAGGATCTTCGCTGTTAGGATCAGGAATAAGTTCTCCAAGAGTGCTTCTATCTTCCTCTCCTCTTGCGTGTGCATCGAGTGATGCGCAAGGAGCACTTTGCGAAATTAATTCTTCTAAATCTTTTTGTTCAATTCCCATAGCTGTTGCCATTTCTAGCCTACTTGGTTGTCTTCCTAGTTTATGAGATAAGTCTCTTGAAACTCTTCTCATTTTTGATAGTTTTTCACTGATGTGAATTGGTAATCTTATTGTTCTAGCACTATTGTCTATAGCTCTAGTCATTCCTTGTCTAATCCACCAATATGCGTAAGTTGAAAATTTATAGCCCATTTTTGGATCAAACTTATCTACTGCTCTTTCCAGACCAATTGTGCCTTCTTGTATTAGATCTAATAGTTCTAAACCTTGGTTTTGATATTTTTTTGCTACCGAAACAACTAGTCTTAGATTAGCTTCCATCATTTTGTCTCTAGCCCTTAAACCTCTTTTTAATTGTTTCCATTCATCATTTTTTTTATAATTTTTAAAATATATTTCCAGGCAAGCAATTAATTGCGCAAAACTATTTTTAGATTGATTTTCTATTTTACTAAAGTTTTCTTTTCCTCTATAAATACTTTTCTCTAAATCATGTTGAAATGTCTTTTCGGCATTAGCTTCTTCTTCTTCATTTTTATCAATTATATTTTTTTCAATATTATTTGATTTTTTTTCTTTAAAATTAAAATCACTTTTACAAGCTAATGCTTCAGAGAGTTCGTTGTTTTCAGTAAAAGATTTTAAAAGTGTTTTTAAGGTTTGAACCTTTTTTGCTAAGTCAATTTCATCTTCTCCAGTTAATAATGGAACTCTTCCAATACTAGATAAGTAATAGCCAATAGAATCAGTTACGAATCTTGTCGATCTCTTTTGGTTTGGTTTTGAATTTGATCGGGATTTTTTCCCCTTTGATTCATACCCAGCATTAGGTAACTTAGGCTCTTCAAAATTATTTTTTGAAGAACTCTTATAAGATTTTGTTTCGCGAGAATTACCCGCGGTGTTTGGTAATCTAGGCTCATCAATATTAGTTGAAGAGCTCTTTCCAGATTCCAGAGGGATCCCCATCACCCTGGCCTCCTAAATAATGGATTTTTTAAAAAACTAGCACTGAAATTGAAATAAAAACTACTTTTACTTTGAAACTTTAAAGACAAAAAAAGCTTCTTTTTTTAAAATTTCTTGAAATCAGTTGATATGATTGGGTTTTTAAAAATATAAAAATTTTTCAAATATTAAGTAATTTTTTTAAATGTTATAAAAATCAATATTTTGCCATTTATTTATAAGTTCCATTTGTGATTTATTAACAGCTGATTCAAATGCATACTTCATGTAAGAGCCGTTATCTTTCATGATCCAAGAATAAAAAGTGTCATTAAGGTATGTTTGCAAAAGTGAGTATATTTGCGATTTTAATTGTGAATTTTCTATTGGTGTAACAGCTTCTATCCTTCTATCAAGATTTCTTTTCATCCAATCCGCACTCCCAATAAAAACATCATTTTCATCGTTATTACAAAACCAAAAGATTCTTGAATGTTCAAGAAAATGTCCAATAATGCTTATGACAGTAATATTTTCACTTAAATTTTTTCTTTGTGGATATAAGCAGCAAATACCTCTAATAATCAAGCTTATTTTAACACCTGTTTGAGAAGCCAAATAAAGTAGTTGAATAATTTCTGGGTCAACAAGGGAATTCATTTTTGCAATAATCTCCGCTTTTTTACCCTCTTTTGCGTTTTTAATTTCTCTGTTAATGAAAAAAATAAATCTTTCTCTCAGGGATGAAGGAGATACTAACAATTTTTGGAATGATTTTTGTTTAGAAAAACCTGAAAGGTAATTAAATAATTCAAGTAGATCTGATGCAATGTCTGGGTCTGTGGAAAGTAATCCTAAATCTGTATAGAACTTTGAAGTATTGGAATTATAGTTACCTGTTCCAATATGAAAATAATTTCTTAAACTTCCTTTTTCTTTTCGAACAATTAAAGCTATTTTTGTATGTGTTTTAAATCCTATAATTCCATATACAACATGAACCCCAGCTTGTTCAAGTTGTTTTGCCCATTGAATATTATTATCCTCATCAAACCTTGCTTTAAGTTCAACAAGAGTCATTACCTCTTTGCCATTTTCTGCAGCTCTTATTAAAGCTGAGATAATTGGAGAATCTTTTGATACTCGATATAAAGTTATTTTTATGGCCAAGACTTGTGGATCATCAGCGGCACTATTAATGAATTCTTCAACTGAAGTTTTAAATAAGTCGTATGGATGATGAAGCAGAATATCTTGTTTTCTAAGTATCTTGAAAACAGAATTTGCATCAAGTGTTGAAGGTGAATCTAAATTTTTTAATTGTGGGTGAGTTTTACCTATTAGTAGATTTTCTTTTAAATCATCTCTATTAATTTTTGTAAGCTGATTTAAATCGTCAAGGCCTAATAAACTTTTGCAAAAGTATATATATTCCTCTTGTATCGAAATACTTTTTATAAGTAATTTTAAGATATTATTCGGCACATCCGATTCGACTTCTAATCTAACTACGTCTCCACCTAATCTTCTCTTCTGCAAACTTTGTTCAACTGCTATAAGAAGATCATCAGCTTCAAGTTCTTTTAATTCTAAATCTGCATCTCTTGTTACTCTAAAAAAAGAGTAATTAATACATTCCATTCCATTAAATAATGTATTAATATTATTCCCAATTAAATCTTCTACACTAATGAATAATTGAGTAATTTCATTATTACTTTCAATCATTTCATTAGGAATTTGTATAAACCGATTTATATTTTTTGTTGGTATTTTTATTCTTACAAACTGATGTTTAGAATCCTCTTCATTTTTTATTAGAGCTGCTAAGTTTAGACTTAAATTACTTATAAATGGAAATGGATGTGCGGGGTCAATAACTAATGGTGTTAATAAAGGAAAAATAGATGAATTAAAGAAGTTGTTACACCAATTTTTTTGGTTTTCACTAAGATTCTCATACTTTTTTAAAATTATACCTTGCTTTTTAAGTCCATTTTTTAATTCATTATTTACATAGTTTTCCTGAAGATTAATTAAATTTTTTACTTCACTATTGATTTTTTTTAATTGTTCTTTAGGTGTAAGTCCATCAATACTTTTTTTGGTTATGCCTGCTTCAACTTGAGCCTTTAAAGAAGCTACCCTAACCATAAAAAATTCATCAAGATTATTGCTAAAGATTGAGCAAAATTTTACCCTATCAAGAATTTTATATTCTTTTTCCATCCCAGTTAGGAGAACCCTCTTATTGAATTCAATCCAACTTAATTCCCTATTAATAAAAATATCAGCCTGTTTTTTCATTTAAATGATTTTGATTGTGATCATAATTAGTATTATTATTTTTACCCTCTGCAATAAGGTATATCATGAAAATTAAGATAATGGAACCAGCAATAAAAGGTGATTTAGGACCAAAACCATCATAAACTCTCCCAGCCATCGCTATTCCTAAAACTCCACCCAGACTCTGTAGACCTTGAAGATTACTTAGAATAGATCCTTGTTTATCGACTGCTAATTTTTTTGATATTAGTGCTCTTAATGTAGGGGTAATTAAACCGGCTCCAATTGCCAAGAATGATACAGCTGTATAAATATTAATTGTCGCATTTTCTTTAGGGGTAGTTATTAAGAGTGAGCATGCTACAAGAATGAAGCCTGATCCAATCAGGGTCAACCTCATTTCCCCAAATTTCTTTACGAGAGGCCCAATAAGTCCTCCTTGAACAATTATTGCAATAATACCAACTACCACTAAAGTTCCGCTCGATGCTTTGGTTGTCCAGTTTAAAGACTCTTGAAGAAAAAATATTAGGATATTTGTCAATCCAGTAAAAGCAATAAAGTAAATAAAAAATGCTAAGGATAATTTTTTAATTTTATCTTCTTTGAATACTGTAAATAATTGTTTGAAAGGGTTTTTAAAAATTGTTTTTAATTTATTTGAGCCATTATTGGGTTTTGTTTCTGGCAAGTAGAAGAATACTAAGAGAAAGTTTATGATAGGAATTATTGAAGCTATCAAAACTGGAATAATAAAATTATTATTTGTATTTTTTGCAAAAATTACAACGAAAATATTTCCTAAGAAAAAACTTAAACCAAATGCTACGCCAATCAGTCCAAATGTTTTTGCTCTTTTCTCAGGACTTGAAATGTCTGCGAGTATTGTTGTCGCTGTTGCTGCTGTGCCACCACTTAAACCGTCAATGAGTCTCGCTAAAAATAATAAAAATAAAGGGATAGCAGCAATAGAATTTGACCAATTAAAAAGAACAGTAAATGATAATATTGAAATTCCTATTATTGAGCCAGTAATACAAAAAAGAGTGACAGGTTTTCTGCCATATCTATCACTCATAACTCCTATAAAGGGAGAAGCTGTAAATTGAGCTAATTGGTATGTACAAGATAATAATCCATATGTACTAGCTTTAGAATCAAAAAGTAAAACAAATGAGGGTAAAATAGGTAGAAGAATGCTTTCACTTAGTCGATCATTTAGAAGAGTGATAAAGGCACTTAGGAGAGTTAATTTTTTATTTGGTTTCAATAAATTTTCTTTCACAATATTTACCTTCATTCCAATTAACTTCTACTACCATACTTGTTAATGGAGATTAATGTGCCCGGTATTGTTTATTTAGTTGGAGCAGGTCCTGGTGATCCTGAACTTTTAACTCTGAAAGCTTTGCGTTTAATAAAAAATTGTGATGCATTGGTCCATGATGCATTAATCCCAGATGAAATAACGAGAGAAACAAAAAAAAATACAGAAATTTATCATGTCGGTAAAAGAGCCGGGAAGTGTTCTGTACCTCAGGTTGAAACTAATGATCTTATTTTGAAATTAGCAAAAGAAGGTAAAAATGTCGTAAGGCTTAAAGGAGGAGATCCGTTTGTTTTTTCAAGGGGTGGTGAAGAAGTATCTTTTTTAGAAAAAAATGGAATTTCAGTTGAAATAGTCCCTGGAATAACTTCTGGTATAGCGGCTCCTACATATTTTGGTATTCCTCTTACTCATAGAGATGCTGCGAGTTCCGTAACTTTCGTCACTGGACATGAGCGTGTAGATAAGGAAAAAAAGACAGTAAATTGGAGAGATTTAGCTAAATCTTCAGATAGTTTAGTAATTTTCATGGGTATAAAGAATATTGAATTTATTGTTGAAGAATTAATTTTAGGTGGTTTAAGTAAGAATACGAAATGCGCTGTAATTCAAGAAGCTACTTTAAAAAATCAAAAATGTTTGGTAGAGAAATTAGATAATCTCCCAGATAAAATCAAAGATAAAGAATTTTTAGCTCCATCAATTA
>Ga0310343_10000815_pt1 | contig 15321 bp, 18 predicted proteins | sample HC15DNA2025_MG_FD_203519 | JGI IMG/M metagenome (GOLD analysis project Ga0310343, IMG submission 203519) | Marine microbial communities from station ALOHA, North Pacific Subtropical Gyre - HC15-DNA-20-25_MG | ecosystem: Environmental > Aquatic > Marine > Oceanic | place: Pacific Ocean: North... | reverse complement strand
GGTCTTCTCAAAACGAGAGACATTTGTCTATATGCAGTAGCTTGTTTTGATAAATCATCATAAACAATTAAACCATGCATACCATTATCTCTATAATATTCTCCCATAGCACAACCTGAATATGGAGCAATATATTGTAATGGAGCAGGATCAGAAGCATTTGCTACAACAACAGTTGTATACTCCATTGCTCCGTTAGCTTCAAGCTCAGCAACCAGCTTTGCAACTGTTGATGCCTTTTGACCTACAGCAACGTAAACACAATATACCGGGCTATCAGAACTATGAGTGGATTTTTGATTAATAATAGCATCAATTGCAATTGCTGATTTTCCCGTTTGCCTATCACCAATAATTAACTCTCTTTGACCCCTACCAATTGGGATCATACTATCAATTGATTTTAATCCGGTTTGTAGGGGTTCTTTAACCGGAAATCTTTGCATAACACCTAATGCTTTTCTTTCAATTGGTAGAGTTTCTTTAGCATTGATTGCGCCTTTTCCATCCATTGGCTGACCAAGAGGATCAACAACACGGCCTAAAAGTTCTTTACCAACTGGCACTTCAACAACTTTACCTGTTCTCTTAACTGTATCGCCTTCTTTTACAAGACTGCTATCACCAAATAGTACTGCGCCAACATTTTCTTCTTCTAAATTTAAAGCCATTCCAAATACATTATTTGGAAACTCAACCAACTCGGAACTCATTACGCTTCCAAGTCCGCTTGTTCTAGCAACACCATCGCCAATTTCTAAAACTTCGCCAACTTCATTAACATCAACACTTTCATTGATATTTTTAATCTGACGTCGTAGCAAATCACCAATTTCATTTGTCTTAATATCCATTTATACCCCTACTAATTTTGATTTTGCGTTTTCTAATTTTGTTTGCAGACTACTATCATACAATGTGTCGTCTACTTTAATTTTAAGTCCCCCAATTAAATTTTTATCAACATCAAAGTTAATATCAATTTTCTTATTGATAAGTTCACTCAAAGAATTAGTTATATCATCTTTTTGATCACTATTCATTTGGCTTGAAGAAACTACTTCAACAAATGCAATATTTAGTTTTTGTTTTGATAGCAATGTAAAATTCTTGGTAACACCTTTTAATAAATTAATGTCATCATTCTCTATTACTACTTTTAAAACTTCTACTAAAATAACACTCATTGAGTTTGAAACAGCTTTCTCAAAAAGACTCATTTTTTCTATACTATCTACAATCTTTGATTTGAAAAAAGTATTGATAGATAAATCGTCTTTCAAAGAAGCATTAAATTCATCCAATCCATTTTTAACACCTATAAAATCATCAAATGAATTAACGGCATCGTTTAACAAATTAGAATAAATGTTTATCTTTTTAAGATTTTGCTTCATCTACTTTCACTGCTTCTAATGATGATTTAATAAACTTACTATTGTCATCATCCTTAACATTTCTTTGTAAAACTTTTGTAGCTAATTCTAGACTAAGGTCTACAACTTCTTCCTTAATTTCTTTAATAGCTCTTTTCTTCTCAATCTCTATCTTTGACTTTGCATCATCAAGAAATTCATTGGATTTTGCCTTTGCATCATTAAGTATTTTAGCTGCAGACTCTTCAGCTCTAAGCTTACTATCTCCTACAATTGCCTTACCTTCTTTTTTGGCCTCATTAAGTATTTTTTCAGACTCATCTTTAATCTGTTCAAGATCAGTCTTTGCACTTTCTGCCATCTTAAGAGATTCTGCAATATCTTTCTCTCTTTCTTCTAAAAAGTCTAAGAGAGGATTCCATGCATACTTTCTTAATACAAAAAGCACTGTCATAAAAATAACTAATGACCAGACATATGTGCCTAGTTCTGGCGTTAATAATGGATTCATATTATTTCCTTATTTTGATTACAGAACTAGTGATAACAATCCAAGCAAAATTGCTGCACCTTCAACTAAAATAGCTAAAAGAAATGTTTGTGATCTTATTTCTCCAGCTGCTTCAGGCTGTCTTGCAATAGCTTGAGCTACTCCATAACCAATCAATCCGATACCGATTCCGGCACCAATTACTGCTAAACCTGCTCCCATAGTGAGACTCCTTTTTTTTGTTAGTGATCTACGTGTATAGCCATTCCAATAAAAACGGCTGTTAATAATGCAAAAACATATGCTTGTATTACTGCAACTAACAGTTCAAGCATAGTAAGTCCTAATGCAAGTGAGATTGAAAAAGGAGCTATTCCGAATCCAGCTAAACCTCCCAATTCTGCAGTTGCACTAAAAATAAATGTTATAAAAATTATTAAAGCAATATGTCCACCCATCATATTTCCAGCTAGCCTTAGAGTCAAAGCAAGTGGGCGAATAAATAATCCCATGAATTCAATAGGCACAACAATGAAATATAGCGGCAAAGGTAATCCAGAAGGTGCTAAATTTTTCCAATGTTGCACAAAGCCATATTTTTGAATTCCAGCAACAATAAAAGCAACAAATGTAATAGTGGCTATTGCAAAAGTAACATTAACATTTGCCGTAACTGTGTGGCCACCTTTTGATAATAAATATAATATATTATCCTTACCTAACATTTCAGCTTTATATCCAATTTTACCTATCAATCCTGTTAAATCAAAAATTGGTATCAATCCTAAGACATTTCCAAAAAGAACAAAAAAGAAAATTGTATAGACTAAAGGCGCCCATGATCTATACTCTTTATCTCCAATAAAATTTTTAAGGACATCGTCTCTTAAATAAATAACAAACATCTCAATAATGCTCATAAACTTGTTAGGAATATTTTTCTTATTAGAAATATAACCTTGAATAAGCGTTACAATAGTTGAAACCACTATAAAGGAAACAAAGAAAAGTAAAAAAACGTGCTTTGATATTCCTAAATCAATATAATATAAAGATTCACTAGAAATGCCAAAAAAATTAGAGATCTTTTCCGATAGCGAATTAAGAAATTCAAATTCAAAAATATTTTTTTTGCTGTTTGCAACGTGATCAATAGCATATTGAGGAGCTTTATCCATTGTCCATTCTTTTCCAACTTTTTCAGCAATAAACATCGCCGAAATATAAATAGAAAGTTATAAGGAAAAACAGAAAAAAGTGTAAATCTTAATTATTATTTTTTACATGCTGATATGCACGATAAGAAGCATGAAAAACTCCTGTGATAATTATAAAAATTTTCCAAAAATCGTTAAACAAAAAATAAGCTATCAAAAGCCAAGATATAATAATTCCGATGAATTCAAAATAGACTAAATAACTTTCAGCTAAAATAGAACTTAGTTTCTTCTTTTTACTCATCAACTATAATGTCACATCTTCCTGAAAATTGAGCACCATCTTCAATGGTAAGAATTTTATACTTTAGATTTCCAACAAGCTCACAGCCTTTCAAGAGTTCAGCTGGGCCATTAATGAATGCATCGCCCTCTATATAACCATTAATTTGAATCATAGAAGCTTCAACATCACCGTAGATTTTTCCACTTTTTGCTAATTGAATTGCTCCGTCCGTTTTGACTGAACCTTTTATCTCTCCATAAATGGTTACATTGCCATTTAAAAGCATATTACCATCAATGGCTACATCTTCAGCAATGATTGTTTGACTATTAGTTGCTTTGGATTGAATTTTCATTGAGATAATTTATCAGATTTTAAGTTAAAATCTTCAAAAAAATTAATTGGATCAATAGAATTTCCATCTTTCCAAATTTCAAAATGTAAATGAGGACCAGTGGACATACCAGTATTGCCTAATTTAGCAATTACGTCCCCAGATTTAACTGTATCCCCTTTTTTAAAAAAATTTTCCTGGTTATGATAATAATGTGACAGATATCCATTTTGATGATCAATAATAATAAAATGTCCAAAATCATCTGAGAAATCACTAAAGACTACTTTTCCATCTGCTATTGCAAAAATAGGTGTTCCTTCAATATTTACAACATCTATTCCAAAATGTTTAGTTTCTGCATCATATGTTCTACTAATTAAACCATCTGCAGGCTTTATTTTGGGAAGATTATTCGCCAGTATGTATCTTATATTGTCTTCATTTAAATCATTTCCCTTTTCTGTACCAATAATTGAATCAATATAAGATTTCATTAATGCAATCTCTTCAATTGACTTATCAATGTTATTTATGATTTCTTGTTGCTGTTTTATTTCTTTGTTTATTGTTGAAACTCTTAAGTATTCTTTTACAATTGGCGATGAAAAATATAAAAGTGCAAATGAAACAAGAACCATTATTGATAATACTATAATCGATGAAATAAATGTAAATCTACTAAATTCTATTTGCCACGATTTGTCAGAAAATGGAGATATAAATAAAATTTTATATTTACTTAATTTCATAAGATTAATCAGACTTAATTGATTGCAACTTATCTAATACCCTGCTGACTGTTTTTCTACTGAAATTAATTTTAATAAAACCTTTTTTGGTTTTAACATTTTGATTAATAACTACTTTTTCGCCAATCAATCTCGAAAGCTTATCTTGAATGTTTTGTAATTGAGGAGAAACCTTTCTTTTTGAAGCTAGCTTCTCTGTTTTACGCACTGATATCTTCTCTGTTAATAGTTTTTGCCAAAGCTGAAGCATTCCTTGAGTAGTTTTTCTCTGTAAAATCGCTCTTGCTTGCCCTGCATTAATTTCACCTTTTAATATACTATCTTGTATTTGATCAGGAAGCTTTAATAGTCTTAAAGCATTAGAAACTGCAGGCCTTGATTTACCAACGGTTTTTGCTATTTCAGTTATTGAAGATTGTAAATTTTCTTGAAGGTATTTATATCCTTTTGCCTCTTCTATTGGGTTGAGGTCTTCTCTTTGAATATTCTCAATGAGAGCCATATACATTACATCTTTAGTTGTATCTGCATCAATAACGTAAGCTAAAATTCTTTTTTTGTTTAGTAATTTGTGGGCTCTATATCTTCTTTCACCAGCTACAATAATATATTTGTTGTCGACTTTTTTGACAGTAATTGGACTAATTAAACCTTTTTCATCTATGGATTGAGCTAGCTGTTTAAGAGATTTGTCTTCAAAGTTTTTTCTAGGCTGATTAGGGTTGGGTTTAATTTTGCTTAAAAGAATACTGCTTTGATTAAAATCTTCTAGATTGTTCTTTGAAGGAGTTAAAAGAGCTCCTAACCCTTGACCGAGATGTTTATTTTTTTTCATTAATTATCTCCAATGCTAAGTCCATATAATCTTTTGCACCCGAACAATTTACATCATACATAATTGCAGGTTTTCCATCGTCTGGTGCTTCTGCTAATCTTACATTTCGACTAATTTTAGTTTTAAATAATTTATTTTTAAAATTTGTTTTTAACAAACTCTCAACTTTTTTAGAAAGTCTCAGTCTCTTTGTATGCATTGTAATCAGTAATCCAAGAATATTTAGCTTATTATTAATGTTTTCTTTAACAATTTTAATTGTTTCCTGTAGACTTCTTAAACCTTCAAGCGCAAAAAATTCGCTTTGAATGGGAATTAAAACATCAGTTGAAGCAGTCAAAGCATTTAATGTTAAAAGACCTAAGGAGGGAGGACAATCTATTAGGACATAGTCATAATTTTTTTTCACCTTATTTATCAACTTTAATAACTGCTTTTCTCTATTTGGCAATGAAACCAGCTCTACTTCACAGCCAACTAAATTAGTGTCTGATTTTATAAAATCCATATATTCAATAGATGTGTTTGAAATAATGTCTACTATTTTTTCATTTCCAGTAATTGCATCATAGATTGAAAATTCATTATTAATATCAAAATTATTTAATCCTGTTGTAGCATTGGCTTGAGGATCAAAATCAATTAACAAAGTTTTCTTTTCTAAGATACCTAAACTAGCAGCTAAATTTATTGCAGTAGTAGTTTTACCTACTCCCCCTTTTTGATTTATTATGGAAATAATTTTTTTCATGTGATTGAAAAATTTAATTGGTAAATAAGGGTAATACAAAGTTTTTAAAAAATCATTTTATCTGACTTAACTTTGAGCGTGAAAGAAAGAGTATTAATTATTGGATACAATGGTGAATTAGGTAGCAAAACACTTAAAAAATTACTAAATAAAGGTAAATCGGTTATTGCTTTAGATATAAGTGATCCTAAAGAAAAAATTCATTCAGTTACCTACATCAAAGATACAATAACTAATTATCGACTGATAAATTCAATCTTTAAAGATTATCATATTACTGAAGTTTACCACTTTGCTGCACTATTAAGCCAAACTGCTGCTCAAAACCCTGAATTAGCATTTGAAATAAACGAGAAAGCGTCAAAAAATTTAATTGATTGTTCGTACAATTTTGGGAAAAAAAATAATTGTACAACAAGATTCTTTTTTCCTAGCTCAATTGCTGTTTATGGTCCGAGAAAAATTGAAAATGCTTCAGAGCAAGATATTATCAAACCAACAACAGTTTATGGAAATAATAAACTTGTCATTGAACAATATGGAAGTAAATTACATGAAAAAAGCCTATCTAAAAATATTGGATTAGATTTTAGATCAATTAGATTTCCAGGAGTAATAAGTTATGATACTGTTCCATCTGGAGGTACTACAGATTATGCTCCACAAATGATAAATAGTGCAAAAAAAGGTGAAAAATTTGAATGCAAGTTATCTCCAAACACAGAACTACCATTTATAGGAATAGATAAAACAATATCATCTATTATAGACGTAATGGATTTAGAAATAATTGAATCTAAATTGAGAGCATTTAATGTTCAAGAAGCTAGTTTTTCTGTTAAACAACTAAGTGATTTCTTATCACAAAAATTTCCTTCTTTTCAAATTATGTACAATGAAGATAAAAGTTTTCAATCAGTTGCAGATACGTGGCCCTCAAGTTTAAATTGTAAAAGAGCAAACAAATTTTGGAATTTCTCTATAGAAAAAGACTTTGAAGTGTTTTTGGAAAAGATAATTAATAAATAAATATGAAAGAAATAGATCAAATATTACAATCTCAATTAAATGACATCAAAGAGCAAGGTACTTTCAAAGAAGAAAGGGTAATTGAAACCGCCCAAGAATCAGAAATAAATGTGAATGGTAAAAAAGTATTAAACTTTTGTGCAAATAATTATTTAGGTCTTGCAAACAATAGTGAAATTAGAAAAGCAGCTATGCAAGCTATTCAAGAATGGGGTTTCGGCTTAGGTTCAGTCAGATTCATATGCGGAACTCAAATAATACATAAAGAATTAGAGCAATCAGTTAGTAATTTTTTAAACAAGGATGATACAATCTTATATTCTTCCTGCTTTGATGCAAATGGCGGTTTATTTGAAACAATCTTAGGTGAAGAAGATGCTGTTTTTTCAGATGAGCTAAATCATGCTTCAATTATTGATGGTATCAGATTATGTAAAGCTCAAAAGTATAGATATAAAAATTGTGATATGGATGATTTGCAGGAAAAATTAAGTAATTCAGATGCAAGGGTTAAGCTGATTGTTACAGATGGAGTTTTTAGCATGGACGGAACAATTGCACCTGTAGACTCGATTGTTAAATTAGCAAAAAAATATAATGCATTAGTTATGGTAGATGATTGTCATGCTACTGGCTTTATTGGAGCAAGTGGAAAAGGAAGTGGAGAACATTGTGGAGTTTTAGATGAAGTTGATATTATTTCTTCAACCTTTGGCAAGGCTCTTGGAGGAGCATCAGGAGGATTTATCTCTGCATCGAAAAATATTGTAGATACACTTAGACAAAAATCAAGGCCTTATCTTTTTTCAAATAGCTTAGCACCAGCATTGGTAGTAGCATGCTTAAAAGCGCTAGAAATAATCAATGACAACAAAAATCTTATCACCAAGCTTCATGATAATACATTATACTTTAGAGAGCAAATCACTGAAATTGGCTATGAAGTAAAAGGAGATTCACATCCGATTGTTCCGATAATGATTTATGATGCTAAGCAAGCAGTTGCTTTGTCTGAATTGTTGCTAGAAAAAAATATTTACGTAATTCCATTTTCATTTCCGGTCGTTCCAAAAAATCAAGCAAGAATAAGGGTCCAATTATCTTCTTCTCATACTAAGGATCAATTAAAACATTCTATTAGCGCTTTTAAGGAATGCGGTAAAGCTCTAAATATTATTTAAAAAAATAGTGAAAAAATATCTTAATGTGTTAAATTCTCTCACTTATGGATAGTTCAATAAGAAATAGATTATTAACAATATTGTTTGTTTTTGGATTAGGAATTTATGCTCTTCTTCCATCTCTTAGATATTCTTTGATGGATGAAGAAAAAAAATCAAATCTTTCTGATGATCAAATAGATTATTTTGAGTCAAGAAGTATCAAACAAGGATTAGACTTAAAGGGTGGAATTTATATTGTCCTTGAAGTTGATTTACCTCAATTGATTGATAACTTAGCTAAAAACAAGGACAATAATTTTAATGAGTTTTTAATTGAGTTAAAAAGTGAATACAATAACTCTTCCACTGATTTTTTTACTGTCTTTGAAAACCTAGCAGATGAAAAGGAATTAAAACTTCCGAGATATTTTATTAATTACGGAAAAACCAAAGACCAAATAGTTTCCCAACTATCTTTACAATCTGAAGATTCAATTAAAAGAGTTATTGAAATTATTCAAAATCGTGTAGATCAATTTGGTGTGGCTGAACCAACAATTCAAAAACAAGGAAATAATAGAGTTATTGTAGAGCTAGCGGGAATTGAAGATTCAGAAAGAGCTAGAGATCTTCTTCAAAGTACAGCATTATTAGAATTAATGATTGTTAAAAATGTTGAAAGTACAAATGCAATTATTAGACAAATTGATAATATCATGACAGCTTCTAATGGTAATGATGTCAACCAAAATGATCAAATTAGTGAACTATTTGATTCAAGTTCATCATCTGAACTAGGATTTTCTTCTTTGCTGATATCAGTTGGAGGAAATCTAGCAATTGCTTCAAAAGACTTAACTGCTCTTAAAGATATTTTATCCAAAGAAGATGTTAAACAAATTTTAGAAGCAACCAATAGTACTATTTTGACGAGCGACTCTTCAATTAAGCTTATAAATGAAATTGGTGAAGAAGAAGAATTTTATACTCTATTCCATTTATTTAATAATGCTGAGCTTACTGGAGGAGTAATTGAAGATGCTCAAATGAGATTGAGTCAAGCAGGAGTAACTGCTGGACAGGCTGTTGTTGAAGTTGAGATGAATAGTGAAGGTTCCAGAGAATGGGCAAGAATTACAGGTGCCAATATAAATAACAGAATAGCTATTGTACTTGACAAGAAAGTACATATGGCTCCTGTCATAAGAAGTCAAATTTTTGGCGGAGGAACTGTTATTGAAGGATTAGATTCAATTGAAGAAGCTGAAGACATAGCTATTGTTTTAAGAGCAGGTGCTTTGCCTGTCCCTGTTACAATTGCTGAAGAAAGAACTGTTGGAGCATCTTTAGGAGCAGATTCAATTAGTAAAGGAACACTATCAATGGCAATTGGTTTACTGCTTGTGGTATGCTTCATTGTATTCTTCTATAGGATGTCAGGTTTAATTGCAAGCTTCTCTGTTATGTGGACTCTAATATTATTGCTGGGTGTCTTAGCCCTTCTAGAAGCAACATTAACTCTTCCTGGAATCGCAGGACTAATACTAACAGTTGGTATGTCAGTTGATGCTAATGTTATTATTTTTGAAAGAATTAAAGAAGAATTGCGTAATGGTAAGTCAGTTAGATCCGCTATTGATTCTGGTTATGAAAGAGCAATTAGAACAATTGTAGATGCCAATTTAACTACTGGTATTGCAGCAGCAGTGCTTTATCAATATGGTAGTGGCCCAATAAAAGGTTTTGCTACTGTTCTTTTCTGGGGGATTATTGTAAGTATGTTTACTGCTATTATTGTAACAAGATTTGTGTTTGATTTTGTAACAACGAGAAAAAATATGGAAAGACTGAGTATATAATTATGAAATTCATGGAAAACACTAAAATCAATTTTATGAAGTTCAAATCATTTGGATTTGGACTCTCATCCGTGTTAGCATTTGGATCAATTATACTTCTCTTTATGGGTGTGAATCTTGGCATTGACTTTAAAGGTGGAACAGCAATTGGGGTTAGTTTTTCAGAGAATGTATCCATACAGGAAGTAAGGGGTTCACTTAAATCAGTATCTTTGAATGATAGCGTAGTAGATTTAAGTGGAGAAGAAATTAAATATTTTGGAAGTCAAAGCGATGTTATGATTAAAATAAAGTCTCTTGATAATGAACCTGAAAATTTTGGTCAAATAGTTATTAATCATTTGTATGATTCTATGTCAGCTAAAGCACCAGATAACAAAAATGATTTCATTCTTTCACTAGGTTCAGTAAGTCCAAAAGTTGGATCTGAGTTAAGTGGAAAAGCATTTTGGTCTGTTGTATCTGCTTTAGTTTTAATTCTGTTTTATATATCTGTAAGGTTTGAATTTAGATTTGCTTTAGGGGCTATTTTAGCTTTAGTTCATGATGTCGTTATTACATTAGGAATTTTTTCTCTAACTGGCTTTGAAATTACACTAAGTACGGTTGCCGCTTTTTTAACTATTGTTGGATACTCCTTAAATGATACAATTGTTATATTGGATAGAATTAGAGAAAATATGAAATCCTCTGGTACGGTAATGTTTGAATCAACTATTAATAAAAGCATTAATCAATCTCTAAGTAGAACTTTAATTACTTCTTTGACGACACTGTTTGTTATTATTGTTTTACTCGTTTATGGCGGCGAAGTAATAAGACCATTCTCTTTTACTATGTTAGTTGGTGTCATTGTAGGTACTTATTCTAGTATTTATATTGCTAGTGCACTGCTTGCAACTATCTACCAATCTTCTAACAAATAATGAATAATAAGATTTTATTTCCATTCATTGCATTGTGCGTGATTTGGGGTTCAACATGGTATTTCATTAAAATTTCTTTAAATGCTGGGGTTCCACCTTTTTATGGAGTGGGATTAAGATTTCTTTTTTCTGGAATTATTTTTTATATATATATCTATTACAAAAAGCTATCAATACCATTCACCCCGCAAGCAATAAAATTATATCTCTCATTTGGACTATTAAACTTCAGTTTATCTTATGGAATGACTTATTGGGCTACTCAATATATTTTTTCTAGCATCTCATCGATTCTATGGGGCCTATTTCCACTCTTTACAAGCCTAATGGCTCATTTTATGATTAAGGATGATCCTAATGAAAGATTGAACAAAAATAAAATTGCAGCTCTATTTACAGGTCTAGCGGGAGTCATAATTATGAGTACTAATCAAGAAATTGATTTAGCCTCTCAATCGTTTTTGGCAATTCTTGTTTTAATTGCGGTAATTATTATAGCGGCATATCCAAGTGTTCTTTATAAAAAATACAATGACGAAGTTGGTCCATATCAAATGAATGCTGTTTGTCAGGTATTGACAGGCTTTGTAATGCTTTCTATGTCATTTCTGGTAAAAGAAGATACTTCAGTTATATTATGGACAAATGAGCTTATACTTTCAACATTGTATCTTATAATTTTTGGAGGATTTATTTCTTGGGGTATTTATTTCTGGCTATATCAATACCTTAATGTAACACAAGTTACTTATGTTGCTATTTTCCCTCCAATAGTTGCCATACTACTTGGTTGGGTATTTTTAGGAGAAATACTTACAACAAAAGAAATTATTGGAACCTTATTTATTCTTGGAAGTTCTGTACTTATATATAGGAAATAGAACCTATTTTATAATAAATTAAATTATGGTTGAAAAAATTAAATCAAACCTACTTGCAGGTATAGCAACTATTGTACCGCTAGCGCTAACTGTATATGTTATACAGGTTACATTAGAAATAACTATTTGGCTCGGTGGGACTGTTGCAGAGCCTTTAGAAAGATTTGTTAATGTGACTTTCCCAGGTTTCGGTATAATCAGCTCAATTGTAGGTCTTATAATTGTCTTATTAGCCCTCATCATTTTTGGAGCTTTGGCCAGAAATGTTTTTGGTAAAAGAGTTGTTAATTGGTTCGAAGGAATTTTTAAGAAAATCCCTTTAATTGACACAATATATGGAACAACTAAACAAATCATTGAAACAGTATCTGGATCACAAAATAATTCTTTTCAAAAAGTTGTATATGTTGAGTATCCAAGAAAAGGTACATGGACGTTAGGTTTTGTTACTAGTGAATCCACAAACGAAAATAATGAAGAGTTTTATCACCTTTTTGTACCAACTACACCAAATCCCACATCAGGATTTTTTCTAATCATCCCTAAAGAAGATACTACTTTGGCAGATTTGAATGTTGAAGAAGGATTTAGAATGATTGTTTCCAGTGGTATGGTAGGAAGTCACAAAAATTCTATAATAAAATAAAAAAGGGGGATATTTATACCCCCCCTTTTTTAACTAAATATAAATAGAAATTAAACTATTTTTTTCCTCTAGCTGATGCTGTTCTTGCAACATCGCCATCTTTGTCAATGAAATAAAGATAGTTATCATAGTCAGTTTGAACATTAGTTTCTTCAACCATGCCTTTGACACCAGTTTTATTATTTTTCATTGGTGATCTCCATACATTACCACCTTTAAGATAATATAGGTAACCGGATTCTTTGGTTAAATTAGTTTCTTTCACTTTTTCTTGTTTAGCCATTTTATTCTCCTTAAAAAGTTTAGTGAATAAGCTTATCTCAATATTCTACTACTAAACTCGATTTTTTGCAAGAAATTTCTCGTCGGAGGGCCCTCGGAAGAATTTTACAAAAAAGCTTTAAAATTTTTATTAATTAGTTAAATTTGGCCCATGCCCCGGTAGCTCAGCTGGATAGAGCAACGGATTTCTAATCCGTAGGTCACAGGTTCAAATCCTGTCCGGGGTACGACAACATTCTTTCAATATTTACAAACAGGATAAATAACTTATGAAGTATAATATTATTAAAAAATTTGTTAAACAAAGAATGAATTTTCTTGGAATTGAAGAAGATATTTCTTCTATGGATACTTACATTCTTGATGGATTACCGGAGAGTAATGTAGTATCAATAATAGAATCTTATTATGATTCTGCAGTTCAAAACCTTAGAAATCAAGGAATAGATAGTGAAACAATTTTTAAATCTATTGATGCTCATAGGAGTTCATTTGATCCATATCCAAATCCTAAACCGTTTCCAGTAAATCCTACACTAAGCGAATACATTTATTATAGGTTAGAATTTGAATTACCAAATGATGCAGGATTTAGCATTGGTGAAAATGGTTTTACAAAGGGACACATTGATAATATTATTCAGGAGTCTGTTGCATATTATGAAGGATCATCCTATTCAAATAGCGGATGTATTTTAATTACTATACCTTTTATTATTCTTTATTTTCTTTCATAACAATATTCATTCAATTCTCTCCTCAATAAACCAACATATTTCTAATCCGTAGGTCACAGGTTCGAATCCTGTCGGGGATACATTAAATCTCCCCTTTATTTCATAAGACTAATCCTTTATATTTATAAAAACCAACTAGGAGAGTAATATGAAATTAGATATCAAGAGTTTTATAATCGGAATCTTAACAACAGTTAACTTATTTTTGCTAATGGGATTTGATGATCACGATGAAGTAAATCAAAATGGTAGATACCAAGTAATCATTGATAGTAAAGGTGATCAATATTGGTATGACACTCGCTTTGGAGATAAAATTGCAATTGGTTCAAAATCATACGGATATATTTTGCTTAAAGAAGAAGGCGGAATGGAAAAGATTTTTGAAAAAGAATATCAATTAGTTGAAGCATTAAAAGAAATAGAATAGCTTTTTAATATGGAAATATTATTTATTATTCTTGCTTGGCAGATTATAAGTAACATGAGTGATGATTGAGATTTTAACTTATCTTAATAAGAATTTTTGGACTAGATTTTCCATTAAGCTACCACCTTTTTCATTCAAGTGAATATGATCGCAAAGTAGCTCTAGCTTATATTTTTTACCTATTTTATTCCAACTCCAACCAAAAACATAGTAAAGTATAACAGCTCTAAGACCTCGTAATCTCCTGAGTTCAGAGGTGGTGTATGGAACGCTATCGTTGAAATTTATTTGTTCTTTGAATTTTGAAAACAAATCCAGGATTGATATATCATATTTAAAGGCAATCCTTTCAATTATCTTATTATGATCATTAATTACACTAATTATTGATGCATCCTCTTGTTCACCAAGCCATGGAAGAGTTGTAATAGCAATTTTAGCAGAAGTATTTTCTTTTAATTTCTTTACAAATATTTCAATCTGTTCTTCAAACCATTCAATTGAAGGAACTTGTGGAAGATTTTTTGTTTGAATGTAATAATCTTGAATTACTTTAACAGGCTGACTTCCTATTGCATCGTTTGTACCAATTAAAATGGTGATGTAATCTGGATTATGCTTAATAATATCATCTATTCTTTGATTCAAATTCCAAGTTAAATCAGCATTAATCCCTGCATTGATATAAACTTTAGAGTTATCCTGCTTTCTTAAAGCACTTACCCAGTCATATCCAATATGACCATGAGTAATACTATCTCCGCAACATACGACTACAGGTTTATTATTATTAACAAGATTAAAATTATGAGCATCCATATCAGGAAGCTGCCAAGACTTTCGTATAATTGGTAGCTTATAAATATTTTGAATGATTGTATTTCTAAAAAAATATATGGTAATAACAAAAATAAAAAGACTTAGTATAATGCAAAGGATGTTCATTGAATTAATCTAAAAAAATTAAGAAAGATTTCTAATTGATTTCTGGTAATTCGAATGCTAAAACCCTTGCATCATTATCAACGGCATATAAAAACCATTTTCCATGCATGTATGCTGTTGCAATACCATCTGTATAAGATACACCATCCAAATACATTGTAGAAATATAATCTAAGGTATTACGGTCATAAAGATGAAAACGATTATCTGATTTACTCTGTTCAGTACAAATCCAGTATCCTGAATTATCTGGATTTGCCACAAGTGCAATACCTTCAGGATCATTTCCTCTATTGAAATTACCTAGATCTTCTTTTGTGACTTCACCAGTAATTAAATCTAAAGCCATAATTTTGTGATGCTCTTCCATTTCTTCTGCTACTAATAGTGTCTGATAGTGTTTATCAGCTTGAATACTTTCAACTTGATATAGAGTTGGGAA
>Ga0310343_10000814_pt1 | contig 15324 bp, 14 predicted proteins | sample HC15DNA2025_MG_FD_203519 | JGI IMG/M metagenome (GOLD analysis project Ga0310343, IMG submission 203519) | Marine microbial communities from station ALOHA, North Pacific Subtropical Gyre - HC15-DNA-20-25_MG | ecosystem: Environmental > Aquatic > Marine > Oceanic | place: Pacific Ocean: North... | reverse complement strand
TTTTGATTTCTTCAAATTTTGAAGATGTTCGTATAAATCTCCAGTACCTTGACCAACTATTTCACCAGCTTTTTTGCAGTCTAATATTTGTACTCCGTCTCCTGCTAGAAAAAGAGTTACTTTATGATCGTTTTTTTCTGCAGTAAGGGTAACCAATAAGCCTAAAGTTACTTTATTTTTGGATTCTAAACCGCTGTAAATATGAACTAACACTGTATTGTCGGTAATGATAGACATTTAATACTCCCGAAATTTTTGTTTTTATATCTTAAATAAAATCTATTATCATTAGCTGTTTTTTTGTGAAACGCTTACTACTTGCATAAAAAAGGTGCGACAGAAAAGCCCCTTTTTTTATCTTACCCAACCATCTTTAGTACATTTTCCATATCCATAATCCATAGTTGAGTATCGAATATATGTAGGTTTAAGGTTGGCTATAATTGAGACTTATAGCTATATCGTGACTTTTGAGGAATAAAGTATGGACTAATATGGACTAGTATCTATTTATTTGGGGGAAATTTGAGGGAAGAAACTTAATAATAAACTGATTGCGATGAGAGAAGAATTTAGTTATGTCCATTCACTTACTCCAGCTTGGAGAGTTTCTAAGTCGTAAAAATCATCATCATAAATTTCGTTTGATTTTTTGAAACCTTTTTCTGTTTTTTCGTAAAAAATAATGCCTGTTCTATCGTTTTCTAATCCAGAATCTGAAATTTCTGTTTCACTTGCATTTCCGTCATATTCAACATCCACGACTCCCTTAAATTCATACCCTAATACATTAAATTTTTCTAAGCATATTTTTAATTTTCCTATATCAAACTTTTCTTCTTCGATCTCAAATTCATGTTTCCAATCCTCACTACCAGAAAATGTTCTAGCCACCTCTGCATAAGAGTCGGGCTGATCAATTACTGAGTTCCCTATTTCTAATAATTCGGCAGTCAAAAGATCCTTTTCATTTATATTCATCTCTTTACCATTTACGTTTAATGTTATTTCTCCATCAAAAAGCATTCCATAAAATTCATTACAACATTCAGCCGCTTCAATTAATTCATCAGGTCCAAAACTATCATCAGCAAAAAACTCCTCAATTTCTTTTTTAGAAAAGTAATTCTGATCGTGTTGCAGTAGCTGGCCACCCCATCCTAAAGAGATCGATATATTCTCATCATTGGAATCATCATTGAAGAATGTATTCCAGTTATTGATCAATATTTCTTTTGACATAAGAAAATTTTAACTTTGTAATATCTAATAATTAATTTTATTAAAAGTAAAGTAATATCTTGGAAATTAATTTTTATTATTTAAAAGTTTATGGATAAATCAATATTAGAAAATGAATTGTTAATCGACGGCTTCCTTTATAGGCTTGAAGAAACAGGAACCGAAAGATCACTTCCAATCATGGAATTATCTTCAGAATCAGAAGGTGATATAGCTATATATATGGATGGTGATTGCGATAGCTCTGATGAAGATAGAGCAATATTGATTCTTAATGAAGAGGAAGAGGAATTAAATTCTTATGAATGGAATTATGAAGGCTTAAAGAAATGTATTTCTAAACATTTTTCTATGCAAAATCAATTAGATGAATCAACATATTTTCAACGTATAAATGATCTTGCATTTGGGGATATAAGACTAATTGATGAAAATGGCCTTAAAATTGAGATTCCTAAATCCAGCTTTTTGGAAATAATGTTAAATGAAGATGTACCCTGTGAATTTGAGGAATCAAATGATATTGACTTGGAAGCGATTCATTTAGATGATTTGTCAATTAATTATGATGATGGTACTGAAAATTATGCTGATTATCTTCTGAAAAAAGATCACTTTTCAATTTCTAAGCTTGATATCGAAAGCAATGGAAAAGGTTTATATTTCATAAAAAGTCTCGTCTTAAAACTTAATGGAGATCATGAGCAGAAAGAAGAGTTCGATCGTTTATATAAGTGTACACTTGACTTCTTAGATCAAATACAAACCATGACCTTTTCTCTGTTATTAGAAAACAAAACTATAGCCGAAATAGAGACATACGATGCCCATATCAATATCTCAACATCTTGAATCTTTATTTTTTGATGTTGTTTAAAGGGAGTAACAAAATAACCTATAAAAGATATATAGAAACTTCTGATTTTAATTATGAAAAGAATTATTGATGAGGAAACAAAAACTATTTGGTATTACAGCGAATCAGGATTTCCAACTTATATGGCGATAAGTGTTTATAGGAGAAGTAATCCTTCTTATGAACATTGCATCGCCAGTAAAGAATGTTGGGAAAGATTATGTGAGACCAACAAACCAATGAAATTATGATTTACGGGGAAATCTTTTTGACATCTAGTAATACAAATAACCAATTTGAGGGAATTTTGAGGAAAGACTTTTTGAGGTAAATATATTATTAGCTGAGACTTACTGCTATAACTGATCAGGGCGACAGGATTCGAACCTGCGACCTAGTGCTCCCAAAGCACTGGGCGGTAATTTTAAGAAAGTACTGAGACTTTAGTTATAGCTTAGATAAACTATAGCTATTGGAATGGATTTGAGACTACATATTGTTTCTTATTTATACTTGCATTAACTTGTAGATACATCTTAGCGCCCCCTACAGCGACCTAGTGCCTTTAGTAAATACGTCGATAATTAGTTTTTCTTAGTTCTTAATAATTGAATTACTTCAACAATTTTTAGATTTATATAAGTAATGATAAGAACCGAGTCCTGAGACTTGATCTAAATTGATTTTATTGTCGCAATAACTAATTCCAATTAGAGAATCTATACCTAAAAGCTCTTTATCATTAACTAACTTATCTGAAATTTTATTGAATCTTTCAAGCTTAACTTTTTTTGGTTCGAATTTATTATCTACGCAGTCTATTTCTACATTACCCAAAGATAAGGATTCTGTTTCCAAAGATAGGATTAGTTGTTCATCTTCTTTCGTTGGATAATCCTCCAAAATAAGTGTGTTTTTTGTACTCTGTTCTATGTTGGTAAAGTCATCAATCCATCTAATTGAAATACTATTGTTTTCGCCAACCTCAATGAATATCAAAAACAATTGGTTCTCTTCTACTGAATCAATATCTTCAATTAGAACAGGGTAAAAGTCATCCCAAAGAATTTTCACAGAAGAATTTTCCATGATTTCTTCCTTATCAGAAGAATCAATTTCAATCCATGAATTTTTCTCTAAACCGTATTTATTATCAATCTCAGAGTTTTTTATTAAAAATAAATCAAGAATATTATGGTAAAAATTTTCATCAGGTAACTTTATTAAAAAATAATCTATCTCATCTATGTCTTTTAATATATTTTCAAGTTGATCTTTGTTTCTGATAATAAGATATCTTTTGGTGCCTTTTGTAAGGCTTATTGTCTTTTCTAAATGATTAAGCTTTAAAGCTATTGATTCATCTTGTTTAGGATTATGAGGAAACTTTTTTTTCATAATCTTGTTTGCTATTTTTTTTACATCGTTATCATTATCTTTAATTAATTTCTGAAGTATTTCCTTTGATGTTGTAGGATGAGCGGCGACTGCCTCTCTAAGATAATCAAACTTTGATTTTGATAAAAGATTCAATACTTTAAGATCAACCTTTTTTTCACTTTCTAATTTTTCTTTTTTTTCATCAGTATCTAAATATTTCCATTCTTCAGGTAAATCTCTAAAAGTAATTGCATCGATTACCCATTCTGCCTCATCATTCTTTAACTCTTCAAGAATCTCAGTTGTTGTTGATGAATGTAAAGCAACAGCTTCTCTTAGGGGATAGTGACTCGAATTAGCTAGAATTTTAATTACAGCATGATCAACATAAGATTCTTCTTTTAGTTTTTCTATTTTTTCATCATCATCTAAATATTTCCATTCTTGAGGTAATTCTCTATACGCAATGGCATCTTTAACAGAGTCTTCATCATCATCTGCAAGTTTTTCTAAAACTTCTGATGGAGTAACAGGGTGAATAGCTATAGCGGCTTTAAGACTAAAATTTTGGGAATTTGCAAAAATGTTAATAACCTCCAAATCAACTTCTTTATCTTCCTGAAGTTTTTCTCTCATTTCTTCAGAATCTAAATATTTCCATTCTTCAGGTAGATCTCTAAAGGCGACGGCATCAATTACGTCCGTATCTTCATCATTAGAAAGTTTCTCTAAGACCTCTACAGGAGTATTGTGATGAAGGGCAACTGCTATCCTCACCTCCCAATCTTCGGAATTACCATACTCTATAAGAACATCAATTGGGACATCTTCACTTTTTAATTTATCGAGTAAGCTTTCTTGATCTAAGTTTGCCCAATGCTCTAATGAGGAATGATCCATCTAGAAAACCATTAATTAGTTTCCAAGAAGCTAATTAAATTAATATATTTTTGGAACTTTTTAGTTAAATTGAAATATTTAAAGTAATTTTTAATTGGGTTATTAATTTAAATTATGCTAAAAAAGATTGAAGCAAAATAAATATTATTAAAGATGATTTGATGCAATTGATAAATCTATTTAACTTACAAAGAAAAATAAATAAGCACCTTTTAGTACAGGTACATACTTTTTAGCGCCCCCTCTAGCGCCCCTTTCTCATCTGAGAATGAAAACAAAAAAAGAGACTCTGGGAATGTCTCTAGTATCACTTGGTTTTAAGAGTCGGGGAGACAGGATTCGAACCTGCGACCTAGTGCTCCCAAAGAACCCGCAAAAATGAAGCTATAACTGAGACTTATGTTGCTATCTGTACTTTTAGAGAAATAAGTGTGGTCTAATTTGGACTACATTTACCTAATTTGCGTGAGTTTTGCGTGAATTAAGTATTAATAATTTAAACATTAGATGAATAACCAGATTTTAATATCGGATTAATACGAATTTAAAATCAGGTCTATAATTAATTTCAATGGATTAGAAAATGGCAACTAAAGACTCTACAAAAGTTATTTCCATTTTTTCTGGTGCTGGTGGCTTCTCTTTGGGATTCTCTTGGGCTGGTTTGAAACCAACTATTGGAATTGATAATAATAGAGACGCATGTCAGACATATCAAACTAATAGTAAAATTAAATGCCATCATAAAGATCTCTCCGAATTAGACTCTTATGAGTTATTAAACCTTGTTGGAAAGAGTGAACCATTTTTAATGATAGGAGGACCTCCTTGTCAGGGTTTTAGTTCTGCTGGATTAAGAAGTCTATCTGACAAAAGAAATAAACTAATTTTCAATTACTTAAAATTTGTCGAAACCATAAGACCTAAATGGTTCGTATTTGAGAATGTAGAAGGTCTTTTGACCTCAGGGAATGGAGAAGCAATTTTTTTGCTGGTTAAAGAATTTCTAAAATTAGGTTATTTTTTAAAAATACATAAAATTAATTTTGCTTCTTATGGAGTTCCACAAACAAGGAAGAGAGTTTTAATTATTGGTAATAATTTAAATATCAACTTTGATTTTCCTAAGCCTTTATTCTCATATGATTCGGGAAAATCAAAATCTAATGCAGATTTGCCATTTGCTCCTACATTACTAGATGCTATTTCTGGTTTGGGGAAGGCGAATTTTGTAGATAAGGTATCGAAGAATTATCCCTCTAATAAATTTCTTAATACATATGATGAACTGATGAGAAGTGGTAATGAAAAAAAAGTAATTTCGGACCACTTTTATCAAATTAGTGATGCAGATGTTTGTAGAGCATCTTTTTTAAAAGAAGGATATTCGATGAAAGATATTCCTTCTCGATTGTGGCCTCCCAGTTTTAAAAAAAGAGCATTTCGTAGAGTCAAAGATGGAACCCCAACTGAATGTAGAGGGGGAGCACCATCGGGCATGAAGAGATTATATGGAAACAAACAAGCTCTTACCATTACAAGTGCTGCTACAAGAGAATTTTTTCATCCGAATGAAAACAGACCATTAACTATTAGAGAGTGTGCTCGATTACAAAGTTTCCCTGATAACTTTCAATTTATTGGTAATTCATCCAGCAAAATCAAACAAATCGGAAATGCTGTCCCGCCTATTGGTGCAAAGTTTATTGCTGAAATGATACTTAAAGTAGATGGATTACATGGATCTGGATTCCTAAATAAAAAAGATCAGCAATCTTTTCATCAAGGGACGTTATTAGATTTTAAATTGACTGATTCAAATGGTATGAGTCCCGCCTTAAAAAGAACTAATGAATTACTCAGAAGCTTGATTTGAAACTTTATGGATAGAAAATGTGGTTCAAAAAAGATAAATATTGAGCAATCGAAGTTACTTACAAAGATATCTACTTTAGGAGCTGGGACCAAGCTTCCAGTGGTTTTAGAAAGAGGAGAGATACTAAAACTTATTGGGATAGCATTAAAAGACCTTAAAAAAGAAAAAACACTTATTAATCATTTTCCAAAAGTTTCAAAATATTTATTACCAAAAATAAATTATTTCGAAATACTCCCTGAATGGTTTAATCAAAATTTCGAAATAAATGATGAAGATTTTATAGATATTTTTTTACTAAGTCTCAAACAATCGCAAGATTTTTCAACATATTTGAATTGTCTTTCAGAATTACACAAAAGAAGAAAGAAATATTCTTTGGTTCTTGCCTCACAACCTCTTCCAACAATGATTCAAGTTGCACCAAGATCATTAATTGAGTATGGGAATTTTAGCTCTTTAGAATTATCATCCTTACTGACATGGAGAAAGTTTTTCTATGACTTAGATAATAGAGCGGCCCAAGAGACTGGTTATTTATTTGAACCAATTTTGGCAGCAGCAATTGGCGGGCAGCCAAAAAGTGCTAAAGAGAAAGTTGTAAGAAGAGTATTAGATCCAAGTAAAGGAAGGCAAGTAGATTGCTGGAAAGTTGATTTTAAAGGGAAACCTTTGGCGTATGAATTTAAACTACGAGTTACTATTGCAGCAAGTGGTCAAGGTCGTTTTAAAGAAGAGCTTGAATTTGCTGAGGATTGCATGTATTCAGGAGTAACTCCTGTACTGCTTGTCTTAGACCCAACTCCTAATCAAAAACTTTCTGAACTGCAAACTGCTTTTTTAGAAAAGGGTGGATTTGTTTATGTAGGAAGCAGTGCTTGGGAACATATCGAGGAAGAGTCAGGTGAAACAATGGCATGCTTTATAGAAAAATATGTACGTAAACCAATTGAAGAGATAACACTCTCAACTTCAGAGGCCCAATACCCTCTCCCATTAAGTTTTAATCAGGAATCAGATTCAATCTCTATAAAAATTGGTGAATCAATCAAGATAATAAAAAGAGAGGTGTAACTGAAAAATAGTTTTTATTTATAACATTGGAATTAATGAGATTAGGAAAGGGATAACTCACAAAAATAACTTTTGCGTGACACGACCTTGTGCTCCAGATAAGAGGTAAAAACTTTTAGAGTTATAGATATTTGAGAGTTTTTAGTTACTTACTTAACAATAAAGAAGATATGTCTAAACCCAGAAATATTTTTTAAAAATTAATTTTTGAAATTAAATAGATCTTGAAAGAAATTAGTTTTTATTATCTCTAAACCACAAAAATCATCATTGGAAGTGTTGTTGAGTTTTATCAAGCCGCTCTCTGCAAGAATATTAGAAATCTCTCCTGCAAAATAAATACCTTGTATTCTTTGGTCACTCAAAATAAATGTAGATATACCAACAACTGCTCCATATTTATTTAGCAATGGTCCTCCACTATTGCCTGGATTCATTGCTGCATCAGTCTGTACAAATAATTGTTCATCAACAAATCTCACACTACTAACAAGACCGCCAGTAATTGAATTTTCTAAATATCCTTTCTCAACAATGGCCGCTCCTGGACTTCCTAACACATAAACAGGGTCTCCCGTTTTCAGACTACTATTCCTGCAAACTGGCAAGGATTTATATTTATTTTTGGGATTAATTTTTACTAATGCGAAATCGTATAATTCATCATCATAAACAACTTCGCCTTCATAACTAGCTTTGTCATACGCGATTACTGAAATGCTCTTAGCCCCACTTACGACATGACTATTGGTAGCAACTAAATCATCATCGATAAAAAAACCAGAGCCAGAAGACCCTCCACCTAGTTCAATCGTTACGAGACTCTCAATAGAATCTTTGAATATTTTTGAGCCATCCTTAGGTTCTGAAGAAATTAATATTTTAGGTAACTCTCTATTTAGTAATGCTTCTGATCGTGTCTTCCATTCTGATTTCTTTGTAAGAAAATATTCATTAATAATTGGTATTTCTCTAACCACAGCCCATTTTATAAATCCCGGATCTAATGCTAATTCAAGAGAATTTTCTAGATTTTTAAAAGCTCTTATTACACTTTTATTTAAAACATACTTATTCGTATAGGGACTTATACTTTTAGGGTTTAGCTCATACTCTTCTCCATCTAAGGAGATTAGTCTAAATGCGTACCCAGCATGTGGCATTGTGAAATGCATGAAAAAAGCGGCCTGATTTTCAAAAATTAGATAAGAAGAACCAAATAAGGATTTATATCTAGAGATTAGGAGATATTTCTTTTGCCCTTTTTTGTTTATAAAAACTATCTTCTCTTCAACAGGTAAGCATTTAAGTGATTTGAATAGATTAGTACCTTTATACGTTTTTATTTTTAAATTATTATTTTCTACTAGTAAACATTCTTTCGCCTCAAAAATTTTTTTTTGCTTCTTTATACATTTTGGTTTGTTCTTCCAAACTGGAGAATTACAATTGACCTCAGCTGATAATGCAGGAAATATAAATATTGGATTTATAAAAACTAAATTAATAAGGTATGAAATTACAATTAAAAAATTTTTCATCTACTTACAAAATTAATTTATACATTATAAATGCGACCAAATTTTGCAATTAATTTATTTAATTTGAAAACATTAAATAATTAATTAATTTAAAATTTATTGTAATTTGTTGGCTGAACTTAATTTTAATTAAGAGATAAGAATAAGCAAAAAATTTAAGCAATTGTCGAAAACCTATCCCACAATAAATATGTAAATATGAAACACTTACTAGTTCCACTACTTGCCGCTCTCGCTTTACTTACTGCTGTTAATGCAGAGGATCAAACTTTTGAAAGCTGGAAAGAAAGTCATTTTAAAAATTATCCATTTGAATGCGTTCCAACAGGCGCAACTCCAGAATATACAAGATGTGCTTCAGAAGATCTTCTTAAAAGTGATTGGGAGTTAAAAAAAGAATTAAATAATGACAAACTTTGGGAGCAGTGGAGAAAGGTGAGAGGTAAGGTTTGTTATCACTATCAAAACAAATTCTTTGGGCAGGGAACAGTTAAACCTTTAATGACTATAAGTTGTGAGCAAAGATTAAATAGTGAAATAAAAAGATATTGCATCACCGGAGAAGATAAAAAATGCGGATAATCAAGTATCTAACTTTTTTATTTTTATAGCTTTAATTTCTCCATAAATTATTAATAGAAAAAAAATAGTTGTAAAACTGCACCAAAATTCAAAAATGTTTTTTAAATTCTAATCTGCAGTATTGAATAACTTAGAACATCTATGAACAACTAAGAAAAATCATGTAATTGTCGGCGATTTGTCGGCTGAAGTAACCGACATAATTTACCCAATAAAAAAGACAGGCTGGGAAACCTGTCTATGAATTGGATTCTAAGAGTCGGGGCGACAGGATACGAACCTGCGACCTAGTGCTCCCAAAGCACTTATTAATTTCTTGCAAGGTGTTGCATAATTTGAAAAGAATATATTTATTTCTTTAGTTTACTTTTATATCTTTATTCAAGATCATTTCTAAAGAAAGCAAGCATAATTCTTTCTGTTACCTGACTAATATTGTCCAGTTTCCACTCCTCCTTTAGTAAATGAAGTTTTTTAATTAATCTATTATGTATTTGCAATCTGATCTCAAAATACGCGTCTTCATTTTCTTGTTTTAGTCGTTCATTTTCAGAATTATCTCTCATCCGTTTCAATCCAGTTGACAAGTTTTTTTCGATTATTTCTTTTGACTCATTTAATATTTCTGCGATCTCATCGGTTGTATGCAAAACTTCAAAAGGTTCCCCTAAACCTAAACGTAATTTAAGAACATCTCTTTCTAATGGTGGAAAGGTTTCTAGTAGTTTGAAATAATATCCATAAGTATCAATTTCTGGCTCTTTATTTTTGTTGATTGAAACTAAATTTCTTTCATCCATTCCTTTTCACCTGACTGTTCATATTTATAATTGTAATTACAACCTTATATCAAATAGAGAAATTGTGATGTTTGGAGAACTAATCAAAGAAATAATAAGAGTCATTATCTTTTCAGCAATAAATCTTTTATCCGTAAAAAAAGAGGGTTTTATCACTCTATGTTAGATCGACTGTAAATCGTTAAAAAGATATTTCATCAAGTACATAATTTTTATCTTCTTAAGGTAATTGTCTAGGATTTAACCCACCTAATAAAGCTTTTTTGAAGCTATATTAGGATATTTTAGCGAATATATATGGACTAATTTGGGTTAATATTTTGAATTATGGGCATTTTTTGGACATCCATAACACCTTTTAAAAATAATTTGGAAATTTTATACTTTTTAAATTTCTGCTTTAAAGTCTTCAACAGCACTTACTAGTTCGTCTTCATCTTCCACATCAATATCTTCTGTAATGTTTGTCCCAGAAGAAATTATCAATTTTTTATTAATAGTCATACCAAAAGATTCTGATTCAATATAGTTATCAATTTCCTCGCCATTAACTAAGATTTTACAATCTAAATCAGAAAATACATATTCATCAACATAATCCTGAATTTCATAAAACATTAAATTACTTTTAATTCCTAATTCAATTTTCAATGATTCATCAAAATCTATATCACAACTATTAAGATCAATAGTTGCTTTAGACTGATCAAGTTCTTCCCAAAAAATTAACCTTATTTTGTCTTCTTCAACGGGCGGATTCTGATAATCATCTGTAAAAGCTGCTGAAATATTAATGTTTTCTTCGCTTGGAATGTTTAGATTTTCTTCGTCAAGAAGAAATACTCTTACTGATTCCTCTAAAAGTTTTTCATCAACAAATTCTCTTATTTCATCATTACTCATACTCATAAATAAATATTTTTCTATTTCGCAATTAACAAACATAATTTCCTTAAGACCTTCAATTTGTAAGCTTGCTTCTGCGATAGTCATAATTTAAAAAGTAAGTTATGACATACTATTATCATTCAAGAAAAAGTCAACAAATTTCTCAAAAGTTATATCTGAATTTAATTATTTGTTTTTTTCTGTCGCAAATTGGTTTTGGGCACTTTTTGGGAACTCTACTTTTTAGGTTGAATATATTATTAGCTACCTCCAACTAAAAACAGGTGGAAATTAAGATCACTTACCTATCCCTGCGAACTAGTGCTCCCAAAGCACCCAAAAAAAATTAAATTTTAAAAATAAAGAGTACTATGGGTATATATCTTCCACCACTCCACCTCCATTTAATTCCCAAGGTTCTAATTCTTCACCATCGTATTCAAATCTACAGAGGTTCTCTCTAACTTCACGATCAACAGTGATGGTTATGAGTTCCACCTCAAATTCATCACCCTCATAGAAATCAAGTTGACCCCAAACACCTTTTAAATTTTCAGTTTTAACTAACCAATAATCATCATCTTTTAATTGATTATCATCAACTGGTTCGCTAACTTCTTTATCCTCTTTATCCTTTTTTTGAAGACAGTCTTCTAAACCTATAACTTCAATACCTAGTTCTTCAAAAGAATCGGTTTCGTTTAAACATTCTTTTTCTCCAGTATCGTTATTTTTTAAATAAATTTTGAGATATTCATAGGTAGCTCCACCCTCAATATCAAAATCTTCATCATATTCATACTCCCATTCATCTCTCTCAAGTAGTTTCCCTGTCTCTTTATCAAATCTGTTTAGCGAAGTAAAATTTTTAATTTCAAACTGTGTTCCTACACCCTCGAAAGTAAGTGTTCTATTTGAATTTGGATCATTCACTGTCATTCCTAGACACCTAAATTAATATTTTTATTAATACTAATTATGTAAGTGAAAATTACAAGCACTTTCTAAAAGTAATTCATACCAACTAATCGCAAAAAATAGTTTTGGACACTTTTTGGGCACTCTACTTTTTAGGTTAGATATATTATTGGCTGAGACTTACTGCTATAACTGATCGGGGCGACAGGATTCGAACCTGCGACCTAGTGCTCCCAAAACACTGTACACCCCATTAGCATCACAAGGTTTTTAAGCTATATCAATTTATTTACTTAGTTATGCTTGGTTTGTCTTGTCAAACAAAGAAATATTTGATCGCAATTTGACCGCAATTTGGGGAGGTAATTTTTAAAATTCAGGAATGAATTTTATAGAATTCATCAACTTCTTTAAGATGCTTTCTCATTCTTGGAGTATCTTTCCAAAATTTACTATTACAATCATTGCAACCAAATTTGCATTGCACAGGAGTTGGGTCTGGAATGCAACCAATTATATAAAGCGATTCATTAAAGAAATCTTCTTCGCTTGGATAGCCGAGAATAGCTTTCCCAATATTTCTTGAATTACAGGAGGGGCATCTATAGGGCTTTCTATCTATTAAATACCAATCTGATTCCCCTAAATTTTCTATTTTATCTGCATAGGCCATTATGAATTTACTCCGTTTAATTTTTTAACTTTTGATGAGATTTTAAATTTATTGTTTATAGGTTGATATTTTTCATATTAATTATTCATAGAAATTTGACCACCCTATGACTAAAAATTTTTTTATGGAAATAATTTTTTGCTGAATATATAATTGTCAGGATGCTTTTAAATCATCAAAGTTCAACTCTTTTAAATTTGTTTTTTGAATCTCATGATTTTCAATTTCATTAAGCAGATTTACTAATGAACGACCAACGGCATAAGCCAAATTAACTGGGACTGCATTCCCAATTTGTTTATAAATACTTGAAAGAGAACCGCAAAATTGCCATTCATCTGGAAAGGTTTGAATTCTTGCATACTCCCTAAAAGTCAATGGCCTTGTTTCAGATGGGTGACATCTTTCTGTTTGTTTTTGAGCAGGGGCGCAAGTAAGTGTTAAGGACGGTTCATCCCAAGACAACCTGCGAGCGAGTCCAGTTTTCCCTCCACCAAGAAAATAACTTCCTCTCATATATTCTCTCTGTAAATCATCTGGTAAGTCTCTCCAATATCCTCCTTGAGGAACTTTGCTTAGTATTTCTTTTTTTCTTTGAGGATATATTTGACCTTCAGTTTTTGGAACGTCTTTATTGAATAAATCTCCTTTTTTGAGAGCATCTCTTAATGTAAATATTTTTGGAAATTTCGCTGGGTAATTAAAACTTACAAATCTACTTATGTCTTTGCGAATAGCAACAAGAAAAATCCTTTCTCGTTTTTGTGGAACTTTGTAAAATATTGCTTTTAAGATTTTTGGCTCAACTAATTCATAACCAATTTCATGGATTATATTTTTTATAGTTTCTAGAGTTTTATCTGAATCATGAGAAACTAAACCTTTTACATTTTCTGCAAGAATTACTTTTGGATTAGTTTCTTTCACAGCCCTTGCAAATTCATAGAAAAGAGTTCCTCGAGTATCATTGAAACCTAACTTTTTCCCTGCATAAGAAAAGGCTTGGCAAGGAAATCCACCAGTTAACAAATCAACTTCTCCTTTAAATTTTGTAAAATCATATTCTTTAATATCACAGTTTTTCACATTCCAATTTACTCTATTCTTTTTGAGTGTTTCGCAAGCATCTCGATTGATTTCATTTAATAATAAGGATTGAAAACCTGCTTTTTCAAGACCTAGAGCTAGACCTCCAGCTCCTGCAAATAACTCAATAATTTTGTAATTTCTCAAGGGCTTTATTCTTTCCTCTTCCCCCCATTTTGTTTCAAAAAGGAAACTTGCACTTGGGAACGACCTTAGCTCATCTAAGTGAAAGTACTTTTTACCAGTTTTTTTATCAATAATTGCTTTTAATTTTTTATCTGACCAACTATTTACAACTTTCTTACTTGTTCCAAGAATATCTGCAACTAAAGCTAATGGTAACTTTTTATTCATACTGAAAATTTACATGTCTTGCAAAGAGTATGCAATTTCTTTTTTATAGAATGTCGTAAACAATTAAAGGTTTTGATTAATCCTAATAAAGATTTAATTATGAAGTTTTAAGTATTCTCCGCAAGTTGGACATTTATAATTATTTGCATTCAAAAGCTTATTAAATTTTTCGCAAAATACACACTCTTTATGAATCCACTTTAATTTTATTTTCATAGAGAAACTCTCATTATCAGGATGGTAAATTACATTTTTTATTTGAGAAATTCTACTTAATTTTAGTTTCGTCTTGAATTGTTTAATCTCGTTCTCGTTTTTTAGTGAGAAAGACTTTCTATATAGGTCAATAAATAATGAATCTTCTGATATGTAATTAAAGGCTTTGACCATATAGCTCAATGCTTCGTTGTTACCAGAAACAAAACTCCAAAAATTATTTCCAATTAGTAAATCTGCATTAGAACATGGACTTACTCTATCTCCAAATTCATCCCACCATGATTCGTCATTTTCTGCATTAGAGGAGTTATAAGGAATAATTAATTTTGCATTAATATTGTTGGCATCAATTCCATTAATATATTTCCAATAAGCTGTCCATAGAATAAGTGATTCATTAAAAAGGTTCCCGCTATTTGCATTTACCTGAACAGTTTTAATATCAAAAATATAAATCTGATCTTCTTTACTTAAAATTAAATCAGCACCTTTCCCTTTTGTTAATTTTGTTAATTCTCTATCTTTTAAAGATGGATCATAAAGTTGATTCAATTGCTCTTTAAATTTGATCAAATCTCCGCCTTGAGTTTCCCTATATTCCTTAGTTTTATTAATAAGATCTTGCCATTTTGGATTTACAAATTTAGGTTTTTTTAAAGCAGAATTCTCAATAATTTCAAATCCATTTAGAGAGGCAAATTTTTTAGCAAGTTTTTCCCAATAACTACCAAGACTTGTTTGTAAGCCTGCCATAATTGATGTTGTACGCCTCTCATCAGGAAAAAATCTGTCTAAAATTATATGATTGGTTTTATCAAATTCTTTTTTTAAAAAATAATTATAAAAATTTTCATAAACTAAATCTTTTGTAATCGAAAATATTTGTCCTTTTGGAATCATCAATTCTTTTAACGATATTCTAATTTATAACAATT
>Ga0310343_10000812_pt1 | contig 15334 bp, 25 predicted proteins | sample HC15DNA2025_MG_FD_203519 | JGI IMG/M metagenome (GOLD analysis project Ga0310343, IMG submission 203519) | Marine microbial communities from station ALOHA, North Pacific Subtropical Gyre - HC15-DNA-20-25_MG | ecosystem: Environmental > Aquatic > Marine > Oceanic | place: Pacific Ocean: North... | reverse complement strand
GAAGCTTTAGCTTTACGAGAAAGATTAGACTTACTTAAAAAACAAGAAATCTGCAAAACCAATTTTTTAGAATTTATAGACCACATGTGGGATGGATTTATTTGTGGTCGCCACCATAAAATCTTTGCTGAAAAACTTGAAGGTATTGCTAATGGCACAATCAAAAGGTTGATTGTAAATATGCCACCAAGACATACAAAGTCTGAATTTGCTTCTACATATTTTCCAGCTTGGATTATGGGAAGAGATCCAAGCAGAAAAATTATGCAAACCACCCACACAGGAGAACTCGCTGTTAGGTTCGGTAGGAAAGTTAGAAACATGATGGACAGCGATATTTACAAACAAATATTTCCCGAAGTAAGTTTGTCATCTGACAGTAAATCAGCAGGTCGTTGGGAAACCAATAAGAGTGGTGAGTATTTTGCGGCTGGTGTCGGAGGAGCAATTACAGGTCGTGGTGCGGATTTATTAATTATTGATGATCCTCATTCTGAACAAGATGCTATGAGCCCGACAGCTATGGAGTCTTGTTGGGAATGGTACACTTCTGGGCCAAGGCAAAGATTACAGCCAGGCGGATCTATTGTCTTAGTTATGACACGATGGAGTGGTATAGACTTAACAGCTAAGTTATTGGAAGCTCAAAAAGAAGCTTTAGCAGACCAATGGGAAATTGTAGAGTTTCCAGCTATTTTTCCCGAAACTGAAAATCCCTTATGGGAAGAGTTTTGGTCGCTTGAAGAATTGTTAAAAGTAAAAGCTTCTTTGCCAGTTATGAAATGGAATGCACAATGGATGCAAACTCCAACTTCTGAAGAAGGTTCTATTGTTAAGCGTGAATGGTGGCAGAAGTGGGAAAGTGAAAATTTACCGAATGTTAGCTACATAATTCAATCTTACGATACTGCTTTTTCTAAAAAAGAAAATGCTGATTACTCTGCTATTTCAACTTGGGGTGTATTTAGACCTGATGAAGATTCGCCAGACTCAATCATATTGTTAGATTGTCAAAAAGGTAGGTACGATTTTCCTGAGTTAAAAAGATTAGCTATGGAAGAGTATAAATATTGGGAGCCTGACATGGTGTTAATTGAGGCAAAAGCTTCGGGCACACCTTTGACCCACGAACTTAGAAGATTAGGTATTCCTGTTGTTAATTACTCTCCTACAAGAGGACATGACAAAACCACAAGAATGCACTCTGTTGCACCTATCTTTGAAAGTGGTTTGGTGTATGCTCCACAAAAAGCTTTTGCTGAGGAGATGATAGAAGAGTGTGCTTCTTTTCCTTTTGGTGCTAATGATGATTTATGCGATACTATGACCCAAGCCTTGATTAGATTTAGAGAAGGTGGGTTATTATCATTACATGATGATTACGAGGACAACGATCAGGCACCAGTAGTTAGAAGTTATTATTAATGGATATATTTATTACGCAGTATATAAGTAAAAATAGAATTGAAGATGGGCCGTGCATTTATGCAGAATCTTTACAGTCTGCAACTGAACAAGCTAATTTTCTTAATTTAGAGATAATTGGTAGAATGAAGTATGATGGCGATATTGAAGATTTAAGAACGATACATTAACTATGGCTATAGAAAACCAACCGATTGCTCCCGTCAGTTTAAATGAGGAGAAACCAAGAACAGATGAAGAACAAGCATTTATAGAGCTTGAAAAAGCTGTAATGGCTGGACAAGAAGAAGAAGGCTTTACTATTCTTGAAGATGGTAGTGCTGTTATGGGAGCTGAAGAGGTTGCTCCCGTAAATACAGATTTTAATGTAAACCTAGCTGACTTAATAGACGATGATGAATTAAATAAAATTTCATCTCAATTAGTTGAAGGTATAGAAAAAGATAAATCTTCAAGAGACGATTGGGAAAAAACTTATCAAGATGGATTAAAATATTTAGGCATGAAGTTTGATAGTGAAAGGTCTGAACCTTTTGCTGGAGCTTCTGGGGTTATTCACCCTTTATTAGGTGAGGCTGTAACTTCTTTTCAAGCCCAAGCTTACAAAGAACTTTTACCTGCAAATGGCCCAGTAAAAACACAAGTAGTTGGTGAGTATAACTCTGTCGTTGAAGAACAAGCTCAGAGAGTAAAAGAGTTTATGAATTATCAGATAACTCATGTTATGGAAGAGTATGATGCTGAGTTAGATCAATTATTATTTTATTTGCCTCTTGCGGGTTCTGCTTTTAAAAAAGTTTATTATGATGAAGTTTTGGGAAGAGCTGTATCAAAATTTGTAGCTCCTGAAGATTTAATAGTTCCTTACTACACAACTGATTTAGAAAGTTGTCCAAGAATTACCAATATTATTAAGATGCCTGAAAACGAAGTTAGAAAGCTTCAAGCTCAAGGTTTTTATAAAAGTGTAAATATAGATTATGGAGAATCTGCTGAACAGTCTAGCCAAATAAAAGATGAAATCGAAGAACTATCTGGTATGGAACAAAACTATGATACTTCAGAAGTTTCAGTTTTGTACGAAGTTCATTGTAATTTGAATATAGAAGGTTTTGAAGATGTTGATAATCAAGGTCAAAATACAGGAGTTAAGTTACCTTACATAGTAACTATTGATTCAAACTCTCAACAAGTTTTATCAATTAGAAGAAACTATTTAGAACAAGATCCTTATAAGAGTAAAATAGAATACTTTGTTCATTTTAAATTTTTACCAGGTTTAGGATTTTATGGATTTGGTTTAACCCATATGATAGGTGGTTTATCGAAAGCATCTACATCTATCCTAAGGCAACTTATAGACGCAGGAACTCTTGCGAATCTACCTGCTGGATTCAAAACAAGAGGGATTAGAATACGAGACGAAGATTCTCCTATTCAGCCAGGAGAATTTAGGGATGTAGATGCACCTGGAGGTTCACTTGCAGATGCTATACAGCCTTTGCCTTTTAAAGAACCAAGTCAAACTTTATTGTCTTTGTTATCTGTTTTAGTTAATTCTGGAAAACAATTTGCTTCAATAGCAGAAATAAATACAGGACAAGGCAATCCTCAAGCTCCAGTTGGAACAACTATGGCTTTATTAGAAAGGTCAACAAAAGTTTTATCTGCAATTCATAAAAGATTGCATTCTGCACAAAGAAAAGAATTTAAATTATTGGCAAAAGTATTCAAAGAATATCTTCCGCCTGAGTACCCTTATATGACTGCTAACGGAGGTGGTCAATTAAAAATTACTGACTTTGATGATCGTGTGGACATAATTCCTATATCTAATCCCGACATATTTAGTTCAGCACAAAGAATAGCTATGGCTCAAGAAATGATGAATTTAGTTCAATCAAATCCTGAAATACATGGCCCTAATGGAATCTATGAATCTTATCGAAGAATGTATGCTGCTATCGGAGTAGATAATATTGATTCTTTGTTACAACCGCCTCCCCCTACAGACCCAGTACCAACTGAGGCAGGTGTTGAAAACAATACTTTACTTTTAGGCGGAACTGCAAAAGCATTTCCAGAACAAAACCATGACGCACATATAGAGATACACAAGGCTTTACTCAAAACTTCTCCTGTGCAATCTAATTTACAAGTTCAGGCAAATATTTTTTCTCACATTATGGAGCACTTGCAAATGAAAGCTGATGCTTTAGCTCAACAACAAATGCCTCAAGAAGTTATGGCTCAGTATCAACAACTACAACAAGCTACGCAACAAACTTCAGGGCAAGAGCAACAACAATTAATGCAACAAGCAGCTCAAATTTTGGGTCAATACAGTTCTCCTATATTGGCTCAATTAGTACAAGAGTTTACTGAATCTGTTGGCTCTCCTGAAGATGAGGATCCTTTAGTTACTATAAGAAAGCAAGAATTAGCTTTGAAAGGTCAAGAGTTAGCACAAGAGCAAAGGCAGTTTGCAGCTGACCAAGATAGAAAAATACAAGAAACTCAAGCAAGATTAAATGTTGATAGAGAAAGGATTGACGCTTCAGAAAGTATTGCTAGGATGAAAGACGATACTGCTCAAGATAGATTAGACCAGCAAAGAGAATTTAAATTAAGAGATTTACAAAATAAATAATTTACTTTTTTATAATTTATACAATAGAATAGCAAAATGAAAAGTTCAATTAAATATCAAGGCAAAGGAACTGTTAAGCTAAAACAGCAAAAAAGCGTTTCAGCTAGTACAACTCCTACGCCAGGAATGGGTAAAGGTAAGGTCAAAGGAAGTGGTATTGCGGAAACGGGTACTAAATTCAATGGCGTTTATTAATGTCCATATTTGATTTAAGAGAAAAATATTTAAAATCTCTTAGAGAACGACAAGAGGATGTCAAAACCCAAATGTTAAATGGGGTTAAAGATATGTCTCAATATGAATTTTTGCGTGGGCGACACAGTTCTCTCGTTGATGCAGAAAGTATTTTTAGAGAACTGCTAGGAAAAGAGTATGAAGAGCCAGAACAAGGTGGTAGTCCCTGACCACATAGCCAAAGAAATAGAGGAGTCTCAACAAACAGAACAGCCTGAAGAAACAGAAGCTGATAAAGCTTATGTTGAAGAAAGTAAAAGAGTTTTAGATCCAACTTTATTAGAGTCATCTTTATTAGATAGAATGCCACAACCTTCGGGTTATAGGATTCTTGTCTTACCTTACAAAGGTAAAGGTGTATCTGAAGGAGGTATATTATTAACACAACAGCATGTCGAAAGGGAGTCTTTAGCTTCTGTATGTGCATATGTAGTTAAGATGGGGCCTCTTTGCTATAAGGATGAATCTAAATTTGGTGGCACATCTTGGTGTCAAGAAAAACAATGGGTGCTTATTGGTAGATATGCTGGATGTCGTTTTAAGCTAGGCGATGAAGCTGAATGCAGACTTATAAATGATGATGAAGTTTTAGCTACTATTAAAGATCCTGATGACATAGTTGCTGTATAGGAGGTTTATATGTCTGAATTACAACAAGAAGAAAACTTGCAAGAATCTACAGATAATGTAGAAGAAATTGAAGTTATAGAGGAAGAGCAAACACCTGAAGAAAATCAAACTGAAGAGTCTGTAGAAACTTCTGAAAAAGAAGTAAAAGCTGATTCTGAAGATGAATTAGAAAATTATTCAGAAAATGTTCAAAAAAGAATAAACAATCTTACAAGAAAGCTTAGAGAAGCCGAAAGAGGTAGAGATTCTGCACTTAATTATGCTAATAGCATGAAATCAGAGTATGAAAATCTCAAAGGGCAATCTCAGAAAATAAATCAAGATTATTATTCTGAAGCTGAAACTAGGTTGGAAAGCCAAGAGCAACAAGCTACAAGGGTTTTAGCTGAAGCACAAGAAGCTCAAGATTTTGATAAAGTTGCAAAGGCAACAAGTATTTTGTCAACTATTGCAGTTGAAAAAAATAAAATTGCAACTGCTAAAGAAAATGCAAGTAATCAAGTATTACAGCCAACTCCAAGTTATCAAAATCAAACTCAACAAGACTTACCACAACCTGATGCAAAAGCAGAAGCTTGGGCGGATAAGAATGATTGGTTTGGTGAAGATAGAATTAGGACTCTTGCTGCATTTACAATACACGATGATTTAGTTCAAGAAGGCTTTGACGGTCAAACTGATGAGTATTACAATGAATTGGATAAAAGATTGAGAACTAAGTTCCCAAATGATTTTGGTGTAGAAACTGAGATTGCTCCAACACCACAAGCTACTCAAAGAGTGGCTTCTGCTGCAAGAGCAGATTCTCAAGGTTCTAACAAAAAGCAGGTTAGACTTTCTCCTTCAGAGGTAGAAATGGCTAAAAAACTAAACGTACCTCTTAAAGAGTACGCAAAATTTGTTAAAAGGTAAAAACATGACAAAGAAAACAACAGATAACCAACAAGAATTTAACAGAGCTCCACGTTCTGCGGACACACGAGAGTCCCTTGAATCTCGCAAACCTTGGCAACGCCCATCAACTCTAGAAACTCCAGAACCTCCTGAAGGTTATGAATACAGATGGATTCGTGCTGAAATCGCTAACCAACCCGACAAGAAAAATGTCATGTCTCGATTAAGAGAAGGCTTTGAGCTTGTAAGGGCTGAGGAAATTCAAAATTTTGAACTACCAACGATTCAGGATGGAAAACATGCTGGAGTTATTAGCGTAGGTGGACTTTTATTAGCTAAGATTCCTTTAGAAACTCGACAAGAAAGAAATAATTATTTCACAGACAGGTCGCAAACTATGCAACAAGCTATAGATAATGATTTAATGAAGGAATCTGATGATCGTTCTCCAATAGAGAGGCCAAGAAGATCATCTAGCGTTACTTTTGGTGGCGGTAAAAGATAAATGGGAGTATCGCTGTTTACTAAACTTTCATAATTAAAAGGTATTTATTATGGCAAATAAAGATGCACCTTTCGGTTTTAAGCTAGTAGGCAGATTAGGTTCAAGTGTCCAAAACAATGGAACTACCGAATACGAAATAGCCTCTGGTGCAACTGGAAGTATATTCTCAGGCGACCCTGTAAGAATGACTGCTGCTGGTACTATACTCGTTTGCGATGCAGCGGGTGAGCAACCAATATTGGGAATTTTTAGGGGTTGTAAATTTGTTGATTCTGACGGACAAGTTGTGTTTAAAGCACACTATCCATCAGGACAAACATCTACAAGTACAATTACTGCTTTAGTTGAAGATGACCCAAATAATCTTTACGAAGTACAATGTACTGGTTCTCTTGCTTTAGCTGCTGTTGGTGCCAACGTGGATCTAGCTTACACAGCTGGTTCTACTGTTACTGGCCAATCAAAAGCTGAAGTAGATTCAGGAGCAACTTCTGCTGCTGAAAACTTCAGAATTGTTGGGTTCTCTAAAGACCCTGACAATGACGAAAGAGGTTCTGCTAACGTGAATGTGATCGTTAAAATTAACGAGCACTTCTACTCAACTACTACAGGGGTGTAACCATGGCAATAAATAGAGCACAATTAGCTAAAGAGTTAGAGCCAGGTCTAAATGCACTTTTTGGTATGGAGTACAACCGATACGACAACGAACATGCTGAAATCTTTGAAGAAAACACTTCTGATAGAGCTTTCGAAGAAGAAGTAATGATTGTTGGGTTTGGAAATGCTCCGACTAAAGCAGAAGGTGCTGGCGTAGCTTTTGATAATGCAACTGAAGGATTTACAGCTCGTTATGAACACGAAACTGTAGCTCTTGCTTTCGCATTAACTGAAGAAGCAGTTGAAGATAATTTGTATGACCGTTTAGGTTCGAGATATACCAAAGCATTAGCTAGAAGTATGGCTCATACTAAACAAATTAAAGCTGCAAATATTCTGAACAACGCATTTAGCACTAGCTTTCCTGGTGGAGACGGTAAGCCGTTAATCGCTACTGACCACCCGTTAAGCACTGGTACTGCTGCTAACAGAGCAACAACTTTTGCTGACCTTAACGAAACATCTTTAGAAGATGCTTTGATAAGGATTTCAACTCAAACTGATGATCGTGGTTTGAACATAGCTTTACAAGGAACTAAATTGATTATTCCACCACAACTACAATTCGTGGCGGATCGTCTTTTAAATACTCCTGGTAGAGTTGCTACTTCAGACAACGACATTAACTCAATCAGAAACCAAGGAATGCTTCCTCAAGGTTATGTGGTAAACCACTATCTTGTAGATCCAGATGCGTTCTTCTTGAAAACAGATGTTCCTGATGGGTTCAAAATGTTTGTTAGAAGTCCTCTACAAACTGCATTAGAAGGTGATTTTGATACTGGAAACATGAGATATAAAGCCAGAGAGAGATATTCATTTGGATTCTCTAACTGGAGATGTGTTGACGGTTCTCAAGGAGCTTAATAATCATAAAGAGGGGAGAGCTTCGGCTCTCCCTTTTTTTAAAAATGTGGTTACACGAACCAAATAATTTATCTGAAACCCCTTGTGTGGGTAGATGTACCACCTCTGTAATACCATTTGACGATGTATGCAAAGGTTGTGGGAGAACTGTCGCAGAAATTAGAGATTGGGGCAGTTATACTGAATTAGAAAAAAAATTAATTAATATTAGAAACTCAAGAAAATACGAAATTAGACAAGTGAAACAATTTAAAATTATGACCGACAAAGAAAAAAGCGAAGATATAAGAGGAAGATTAGTTACAACAAGATGTTTAATAGAAATGATAGGCGAAGATCTTTTGAAAACTTATGGCAAAAATAATTTAACAAAAGAAACTTATGAAAAATTATACGAAGCACATAAGTTGATACTATCAGCTACAGAAAAATTACCTATTGAACATGACAAAGCCGTATAATAAAATTAATTCATCTAGGATTAATTAATTGTTTTATAGACTGACCTAGCAGACAAGCCAAGACTATAAGACTTATTTCCGAAGGAGGAAATTATGGCAAAATCAACATTCTCAGGGCCAGTTAAATCTATCTCTGGTTTTATAACTGCTGGTAGTACATCAGTAGTAAGCTTAACTGCTGACACATCTTTAACTGTTGATGCTCACGCAGGTAAAATTTTAACTTGTAATGATGCAGACGGTAAATTTACTTTACCAAGTATTGTTACTACAAGTCCTTCAGATCCAACAGATCCGAACCAAGCTAATAATTTAGGAGCTTCTTTCTTATTTGTTATAGAAACTGCTGCTACTGATTTAGATATTAAAACAGACGGTACTGACAAATTTGTTGGAGGTTTATACATAGGTGTGAACAACAGCACAGGTAAAACTTTTATTTCTGGAGCATCTAACGATGTAATTACATTAAATGGTTCAACTCAAGGTGGAATTGCTGGAAGTATTATTAAAGTAACAGCAGTTGCTTCTGCTAAGTATGCCGTTGAAGGTATTGTCTTAGGATCAGGAACTCTAGTAACTATGTTTGCTGACGCATAAGGAGTAAATTATGGCTGATACAGTAACATCACAAACCATCCAAGATGGTGAAAGAGTTGCTATTATGAAATTCACTAATGTTTCTGACGGAACAGGTGAATCTGCTGTAAAAAAAGTAGATGTCTCTGCTTTGGCTAATAGTAGTCAAGGCAAGGCATGTACTTCAGTCAAAGTAGCTAAAATATGGTGGGCTTGTAGAGGTATGGGTGTCAATATTGAATTTGATGCTTCTACCAATGTCTTAATAACAGGCTTACCTTCTGACTCTACTGGTGATGAATATTACTCTGATGTTTTTACTGGCATTCCAAACAATGCGGGATCTGGTAAAACTGGCGATATTGATTTCACTACAGTAGGACATAGTTCAGGCGATACTTATTCTATAATTTTAGAATTAGTAAAAGACTACGAATAATGGCTGAGTATAAAGGCAAAAAAGTAACTTTAAATAGTCCAAGAGCTCTCCGTAAAGGGGAGCCTGGCTATGGAAAAAAAAGAAAAGTAGTTTTCGTTATGGGATGTAGTAGCGAAAGCAAAAGAGTAAAAAGAATTACCTTTGGTGATGCTAAATTAGGTATGCACAAAAGGGATAAATCAAGAAAAAAATCTTATTGCTCAAGGAGTGCTGGTATGAAAGGCACTACCGATAGGTGTAGTGCAAACTATTGGGCTAGAAAAGATTGGGATTGTTAATATGAGTGAAAAAACAAAAAAAAGTAAAAGCAAAGGAAAAATATGTCCAGAAGGTAAGGCTTGGGCTAAAAGAACATTTGATGTCTATCCAAGTGCTTATGCTAATTTAGCAGCTTCTAGATATTGTAAAGATCCAAATTATGCTAGTAAATCAAAAAAAAGAAATGGCGGTTTTGTTTCTATTCCTGGACAAGGAGCAGTTTTAAAAGAGAAAATAAGATGAGTAAAGGACAATTACAAAGTTGGTTAGACGAAGATTGGGTAAGAATTGGAGCTGATGGTTCTATAAAAGGCAAGTGTGGAGATAGAAAAAAATCAGAAGGAAAACCTAAGTGCTTACCAAGAAATAAAGCAAATAGCCTCAGTAAAGAAGAAAGAGCAAAGCTAGTAGCTAGAAAAAGAAAGAAAGATCCCAACCCAAGAAGAAAAGGCAAACCAATAAATGTTTCTAACAAACTAAACGCTGGAGGCGAGGTAACTATGAAAAAAGCAAAAAGAGATTATGATGGCGATGGCAAAATAGAATCATCTAAAGATGAATATTTTGGCTCAAGAGATAAAGCAATTAAAAGTGCTATGTCTAAACAAAATAGAGTTAAAATGAGTAATGGCGGATTTGTTGCCAATGGATGCGGTGCTATCATGAAAGACCGTAAAAAAGTAACCAGTATATCTTGAGGTAAAAATGACTTATAAAAAAACTAAAGGCTATAGCGTAAGAAAGATGTCCAAAGGCGGAGCTTTAATGAAGAAGTCTAAGGGCGGAGCCATGATGAAAAAATCAAAAGGCGGATCTATGATGAAGAAATCTAAAGGTGGTTCTATATTAAAGAAATCAAAAGGTGGTTCTTTAATGAAGAAATCAAAAGGGGGTTCTATGATGAAAAAATCTAAGGGCGGAGCTTTAAATCTAAACAGTAAAAAGAAATAACTTTTTAGTTTAAAAAACAACTTACATTTATGTCATACTTACTTAGTAATGTCCCACATTTTAAATGTTGGGTAAGAAGGGAATTTACTCACAATCACGAAAAATATCATGACGAGTATTTACATGCTTTAGTTATCGCAGTTAATACTATTCCTGATCGGTCTTTGAGTTTTCAAGTAGTTTTTACGGGTTGTGAGTCAGATTGTGAAGATAACAACGAGCCGAATATCCATGGCGGAGCTATGTGGGCTAGAATGCCTATTCAAGCTTTAGTGGCTGATATTCCTATGGATGATTTTCCTGAACCAATGGAAGATCATATTGCACAACCTTGGGATTGTGAATCTAGAAATCACTCAGTAATAGTTATGGACAGAGTAAGCTCATCACCTTGGCTTTGTAAATTAGATGGCGAATTTTTTAAAGGGAGATATTTGTTTACTGTTGATTATACTGACTCCGATATTGCTGACGATAGTGCACAACATAAACAATCTCATGTATTATATATAACAGAAGATTGTAAATGGAAAGGTAACTTAGTAGCCTTACCAAACAACAGAGTAAGGGCTACAAGTCCTGCTCTTTGGGTAACAGGAGACGGTGCTCCTGACTTTAAACCTTCACAATGGACACATTCTGCTGAAGGACACGAAAGTTACTTAGATCCTGCAATAACTTTTAATAACTTATATGAAGATTAATGGCGTTATCAGGCAGTACAAATTTTGAACCAAATGTTACGGAGTTTATAGAAGAGGCTTTTGAAAGATGCGGTATAGAGCTCAGAACTGGGTATGATTTAAGAACTGCAAAAAGGTCTATTAATATTATGTTAGCTGAGTGGGCTAACAGAGGTCTTAATCAATGGACTATAGAGCAAACTACTCAAACAGTAACAGAGGGAACCAATAGCTACAGTTTAAACTCTAATGTAATTGATATTTTAGATATGGTTGTTAGAAGAACAACTAACTCTGTAAATACAGATACCAATATGAGTAGAATTAGTAGAAGTGAGTATTTAAATATCCCAAACAAAGATACAAAAGCTAGACCTAATCAATTTTTTTTTGATAAACAAACAACACCTGCAATAAAAGTTTATCCTACGCCAGAAAATTCTACAGATGTTTTGGTTTTCAATAAATTAGTTAGAATGGATGATGCCGATACTGCAACAAACACAATGGATTTACCTTTTAGGTTTTATCCGTGTTTTGCAGCAGGTCTTGCTTACTACATAAGCATAAAAAGAGCTCCGCAAAGAACAGCAGAACTAAAAGCAATTTATGAAGAAGAATTTAGAAGGGCTGCTGACCAAGACGAAGATAAAGCTAGTTTTAGAATAAGGCCACATTTAAGAGGTGTTTAATGGGCTTTTTAGAAAGTCGCCCTCAACAAGTTCAGCAAGTAAACTTTGTTGATTTTGAAGAACTTATTAGGCAACAACAATTACAATGTAATGGTTAAAAATAATGGAAAATATTTTATTTGTAATTTTATTTTTTTGTATCATTCTCATGATAGGTGAAAACTCTAATCCTAGAGGCATGAATATTTTTTGGTACAAAGTAAACATAATTAGAAAAAATTATTTTAAAGAATTAACTCGATATGATTCTGGAAATAATAAGGGTAATGGCAAACATTCTAGGTATAAATAATGGCTTATGCTAGTGGTAAATTTGCATACGCTTTATGCGATAGATGCGGGTTTCGATATAAATATAAAGATTTAAGAAAAGAATGGAATGGTGCTAAAACCTGTCGTTCTTGTTACGAAGAAAAACACCCACAATTAGAAACCAATAGAAATGTTATAGATCCAGAAGCTTTGTATGAAGCTAGACCTAATACAGATAGAGAGGTTGGAAATGGTAGGATTTCAACTAATAATGATTTAGTTGGCAAGACATTTTCAGGATTTAAAACAAGCTTATCTTTAGGATCTTTAACTGTTCTAGAAAATGATAATAGTAGAAATGTAGATGTTAGCGGTGTAGGCTCAAGCTCTTTCTTAGGATTGATTTCTGTATCAGGAAATTTATCTGCGAATGTCGATGTAACTCTAGCACAAGGAACTGGTCTTAACGGCTCACTTACTGTTACATCAAATATAACGACTTATGTAGTTGCTGTAGCTTCTTATGCTGGAGGTAATAGATATTATATAGACGGGACTGTTTACCCAACTTTAAATTTATCTGAAGGAAGCACATATAGGTTTGACCAATCTAATGCTACAAACTCTGGACATCCTTTAAGATTTTCAACTACGGCTGATGGAACACATGGAGGAGGCACAGAATACACTACAGGCGTAACTACTAACGGCACTCCAGGAAGCTCTGGTGCTTACACTCAAATAACTGTAGCTGTAGGTGCACCAACACTTTATTATTATTGTACAAATCACTCAGGTATGGGTGGACAAGCAAATACTCCTTAATTTGATATAATAAATTATGACCTTAGCTGAACTAAAAACTTTAATACAAAATTATGTAGAAAATGACGAAGCTACTTTTGTTAGTTCTTTAAACGATATTATTAAAAATGCAGAGGAAAGAATTTTTGAATTAGTTCAGTTTGATTTTTTTAAAAAAAATGTATCTGGTGTTTTAACTACAGGTAACAGATTTTTGACTGCACCTTCAGATTATGTATTAAGCACTTACTTAGCTGTAATAGATGGTAGTGGAGATTATTCTTATCTAGAAAAAAAACATTCTTCGTTTATGCAAGAATATACAGTAGATCCCACAGACGCTACTTTAAGAGGAAAACCTTTGTATTACGCTGACTATGATAAAGAACTATCTACTGCATCAAATAATGGCTCTACTTTAGTTTTGGCACCAGTTCCTGACAGTAATTATTCAGTAGAGTTACAATACGTTTATAAACCAACTTCTATTGTTACAAACACAACAGGCACTTGGTTATCAACAAATGCTAGGAATGGTTTACTATTCGCTTGTTTATCTGAAGCTTATTTATTTATGAAAGGAGATGCTCAATTACAAGAGCAATACGAAAGAAGATTTCAAGAGGAAATATCAAGATTGAAAAATAGAGCTGAAGGTAGAGGTAGAAGAGATGAATATCGCTTTGATTCTTTGCGTTCACAAATAACCTAGAGGAGGTAAAAATGGAGAAGATAGAATCCCTTAAAGGGAAAACCATAGCTATAGTAGGCATGGGGAGAAGTTGGCACGATTACAATTTAGCTAAATCACACGGCATACACTTTGATGAAGTTTGGGCTATAAATTCTGTCGCAAGTGTAATTTTTCACGATAGAGTATTTATGATGGATCCTCCGTCAAGATTTCTAGATAGTGATGATGCTGGTGGACAAACTGAAACCATGCGAAAGCTTTTACAAAAACATGACAAGCCAATATATTCTTGTGTTGCAGATGAAAGATGTCCTCCCGTAGTAGAATATCCGATACATAAAATTGTAAGAGATTCTCATTGTTATTATTTAAATAATACAGTTGCTTATGCAATAGCTTTTGCTTATTGGCATGAGGTAAGTAATTTAAAAATGTTTGGTATTGATTTTAGTTACAAAGGTAATTTGCATTTTGCAGAAGCTGGTAGAGGATGTTGTGAGTTTTGGTTAAATAAATGTATGCACAAAGAAATACAAGTTGAAGTAGCCAATAGTTCTGCTTTATTAGATTCAAATGAAGATGCCCAAGATAAATTGTATGGCTATCATAGATTGAAAGATCCTATGGTAGTTGTATTAGATGAAGAAAAAAAATTAAGAGTTTTGAAAAAAAGTGAATACGAATCTTCCATAACTAGGCCTGAAAGAACACCAATTATGGTAGATAGAAATGATCCTAATGTTCTTGGAGAACCAAAAAAATGGTAGATGAAATAACACCTGGAGTTTCTTTTGAGCTCGGCTTGGTTGAAACTAAAACAACTAATCATGGAGGTCATTCTCCTGAATTTTGGGCGGAAAGATTAACAGAAAAAATAGTTGGGTATTCTGAAGATAATGAACCTCATGTAAAAGAACAGGCTAAAGCTTTTAGAGATGTAATTTACAAAGTTTGTTTAATTTACATAAAAAATGCTATAAAATCATATCAATCCACTTTAAAACAAGATTTAATTAAAAGTGGAGAAAACGAATTAGCAAAAATTATTAAATAAAATTAAAGGTAAATCATGGCTATTACTTCCACACTAACCTCTAGTTTTAAGAAAGAATTACTGCTTGGTAATCACAATTTTACCAATAGTTCGGGAGATACTTATAAACTAGCTTTATACACAAGTTCCGCTACATTAGGGGCAACTACCACTTCTTTTACTACAACAGGTCAAGCAAGTGGCACTAACTACACATCTGGTGGTGGCACTTTAACTAATGTAACTCCAACTATAAGTGGCACAACTGCTATAACTGATTTTGCAGATTTAACATTTAGTACAGCAACAATAACAGCTAGAGGTTGTATGATCTACAACAGTTCTGATTCTAATAAGTCAGTAGCTACTATTGATTTTGGTGGAGATAAAACTTCAACTGCTGGAGACTTTACAATAGTTTTTCCTGCGGCAGCAGCTAGTACAGCCATCATAAGAATAGCTTAGGAGGAGAGCATGGCTCTTGTCCTTAACGATAGGGTAAAAGAAACCACTACTACTACAGGCACAGGCACCATAAATTTAGCTGGAGCCGAAACAGGCTTTGAAACATTTGTAGCTGGAGTTGGTAATTCTAATACTTGTTATTATTGTATTGCTCACCA
>Ga0310343_10000810_pt1 | contig 15362 bp, 15 predicted proteins | sample HC15DNA2025_MG_FD_203519 | JGI IMG/M metagenome (GOLD analysis project Ga0310343, IMG submission 203519) | Marine microbial communities from station ALOHA, North Pacific Subtropical Gyre - HC15-DNA-20-25_MG | ecosystem: Environmental > Aquatic > Marine > Oceanic | place: Pacific Ocean: North... | reverse complement strand
ACTATAAACTTATTCCTCTTAATAATCTTACTGATCAAGAAGCAACTCAGCTTACAGGTTTAAAAGGAAACTCATTGAATTTAATGCGTGATAGACACTGGAGTATGCCTTTTTTAAATCCGCCCAGTTTTTTAGAAGAGAAAATTAATATTTGTTGTAAAAAGTTCAAAGTAAATGTTTTTAAAGGAAATAGAATGAGTCACTTATTATCTATAAATTCTAATAAGGGTAAAGCAATCAATGCTCTTAAAAAATATTCAAACCTACAAAATATTCAAGTTATAGGTTTGGGTGATTCTCCAAACGATTTGCCTCTACTTTTAAACTCAGATATTAGAGTTGTTATCCCTGGAATAGATGGTCCTAATATAAATTTATTAGATCAATTAAATGATTTAGAATTTACTATAGCTTCTGAACCGAATGGTTATGGTTGGAAAAATGAGATCAATAAATTAATAAATAAGCTAGAGCTAATTTAAAAACGTGAAAAATTTAAATATTAATTTTCCTCTTGATAAATTTGAAAACTTAATAATAGATATTGGTTGGGATTCATTGAATGATTGGTTTAATTTTTGGAATAATCAAAAAAATATTCTTTCAATTAATCAATATTGGAACAACAAAGTAAATGATGATTGGATTTGGGGTTTGGCTTTACCTCTTTTGTCTCAGGCTTATAAATTCAATAATAACTTTAGTGATCGAAAAATAATTGGTCTTTCAGCTCTTCCTGGAACAGGAAAAACAACGTTAGGTAAATGGCTTGAAGCAATATCATTAAAACTAAATTTCAAAATTTCTGTTATTTCAATTGATGACTTTTATCTACCTTCAGATGAAATGAAATTAGCGATTGAAAATAATCCATGGAATGTTTCAAGAGGTTTTCCAGGGAGTCATTCAGTTAGATTAATGCATGAGAAATTATTAAATTGGAAAATAAATGGAGAATTAAATGTACCTGTTTTTGATAAATCTTTAAGAAATGGTTTAGGAGATAGATCTCATTGGAGATTAGACAGTCCTGATTTATTAATTATTGAGGGATGGTTTTTGGGAGTAGAACCCTTCTGTGGTGATGTTAATTATCAAAATAAAGATACATTAGAAATTAGTTCTCATGAGTCTTCTTATAGAAATAATATTCAAAAAAATCTAAACAAATATTTAGATGTTTGGAGATTACTTGATAATATTTGGCACTTAAAGCCTTTGAAGTTTGAATATATGAATATATGGAAGACTAATCAAGAAAAAGAAATGTTTTTGCAGAAAGGAAATGCTCTTCAAGATGGAAAATTATCTAACTTCTTAAGAATGCTTAATGTTTCAATTCCTCATAAAAGTTTTGATTCTATAAATTCTTATGCGTTGTTATTAATTGATCAAGAAAGAAATTTAGTTGAGGCTGGATTGAATTTGTAATAATTTCTTAATTTCTTTTATTTCAGTAATTTTTTATACATTTTTTGTATCTCTAAATGTTGTTTAATTGAAAAATCTTATGTTTAGAGATGGTAGAGTTTTCTTACAAAAATGAAGGTTGTAGGATGATTGTATTGAGGTGTATTGGTCCCTCTAATTTTTTTTTAGAAAGGGTTTTATTCCCAACCGACATCCTTACATTTATGGCCCCAAACGATTCAAGAGTAGAAATCTGGGGTAATGAATTATATGGCCCTAAGTTAGAAGAGAGGATAAGAATTTCTGCTGATAATGAAGATTCTACTCTTGTTGCCTAGAACTAATTTTTTTAATTGTCTTCGAGTCCTTATTTTTTACAAATACCTATTTTTTATTGATATTATCTAACTAGTTTTAGTCTTAAATAATGTATCATTTTTCTTCTTTTGCTATTGGAGGTTTTGTCCCTTCTGCAGCTATTGCCGGAGTTTTACTTTTGGTAGGTTTAGGAGCCTTCTTTTACCTTGGTATCAAGGGCCCTACAGATTATTAAAGATTAGGTTAACGAACAATTGGTTATTTAAATTTTTATAACTTTATTATTAAACTTTTTAATTATGGATTTAACAACTATCTTATTTATACTTAGTTTACCCTTTGTTTTATTAACAATTTATTTTGGTACAAAAAATGATTTTTACGAAAGTGAAAATTATAAAGGCGATGGTTGTGCTCACGATGTTAAAAGGTAACTTTATATTTATTTACCGGAAAATACACAAGTCCATTTATTATCAAATTGCCAAACAGGTTTATATATATCATTTGTAATTTTTTCTCCTGCCTTTTTACATGTATCCAAGTCTTTCATTGGAATAGAATATAAAGAAGGACTTGTTATTCCACTTACCTCTGGTCTTGCTCCTGGTCCTTGTCTATATGTTCCAATTATTAACAAATAATTAGCTTTTAACGAACTAGAAAAGATTAGTGACAAAAGAGACGAAAGTACTATAAAAAATTTTTTTTTCATTTATCTATATTAGCTTTTACTTATTAAAAGTAAATTGCTATTAATTAATAAAGTAATCAAAAAAGTTTTTGGAATATTTAAAATTTATTTTTTATGGTTTAATTCAAGGATTGACAGAATTTATCCCTGTAAGCAGTACAGCTCATTTAAAAGTTATATCTCAATTCTTTGGTATTGATGATCCAGGCCCTTCTTTTTCGGCAATTATTCAAATTGGAAGTGTTTTTGCATTATTTTATTATTTTAAAAATGATCTTTTGAATTTGAGAAGACAATATTCAAAAAATTTACTTGAGTATTTATTACATGAAAGTTTATTTTGGTCAATTTTTATTGGCACTTTACCAGTTATTTTTCTTGGTCTGATCATAAAACTATTTGTTCCTTATTTTTTTGATGAGATTCTTCGTTCAAATTTGTCAATAGCATTAGTTTCTTTGCTAATGTCAATTTTCATGTACATTGCAGATTGTTCGAACAAAGGTCCAAAAACCCTGCAAAATCATAACTATTCAGATAGTTTACTTATAGGTTTTTCCCAAGCCTTTGCCATTATTCCAGGTTTTTCAAGATCTGGCGTTACTATTTCTACTGCTCTAGTAACAGGATGGGATAGAGGTGATGCTGCCAAATTCTCCTTTCTTTTAGGCATTCCGGCCATCTCTCTAGCTGCTATTGTTGAGTTTATTTCTTCTTTTAATGAATTGAAGTTATTTGGTTTTTTCCCATTAATTGTTGGTCTAACTACGACATTTATATCTTCAATTTTTGCTATTAATTTCTTAATAAGATATCTTTCTTCAAATGGTTTAAAAATATTTATTATCTATCGAGTTATATTTGGTGCAGTAATTTTGCTGAATTTATAATTCGTTTTGGATAAAAAAATTTCAACTATGTTAAGGTTTAAAAAAAGTATCTAATGAATATTTTTATATCATTTCAACTTGGTGAAGTTCAAGTTTCAAATCTCACGATATTAGTACTGGCATTTTTTTCAACTTTTACATTTATAGCTGTGGGAATAAGTTCATATAAACTGTACAAATCTCTTATTAATGATGATGATAAGTGATCGGAACGGCGTGATTTGAACCCACGACCCCCACTACCCCAAAGTGGTGCGCTACCAAACTGCGCTACGCCCCGTAATATTACTATAAAGATAAGATGGAATTAAATGTTATTCTTTAGGGGTTTGTTATCAGATCTCAATACACACTTATCGACGTCCCAATTAAAGTTTTCCCAAATATAGTCATTTAATTTGTAATTACAGCCAATAAAACTTTCTAACCTTACTTTGGTAGGTGAAGCCGAACAATATTGCCTACTCCCTGCTGATGCCAAATATTGTTGATGGTAATCTTCAGCATAAAAATATTTATTGATCATTTTTATTTCTGTTTTAATTAAACCAAGATTTTTTTTATTAAGTTCTTTTTGATATTGTTCTTTACTAGCTAATATAATTTTTTTATTATTATCATTTTTATAATATATAGCTGACCTATATTGAGTTCCTATATCATTACCTTGTCTGTTTTTTTGGGTAGGGTCATGACATTCCCAAAACATTTTTAATAAGTCACTGATATCTATTTTACTTTTATCCCAAACAACTCTTACAACTTCTGAATGTCCAGTTAAGCCAGAACATACTTCATAATAAGTTGGGTTGTTTTTTTCACCACCAGCATAACCTACAGAAGTTGTTACAACTCCTGGAAGTTTCCAAAAACATTTTTCAGTTCCCCAGAAACAGCCACACCCAAATATTATTTCATCTTCTTGATGAGCAAGTTCTTTTTTAATATCTGTTTTTAATATTCTATGCACTGAGTTAAAATCATTTATTAAATTTTGATCTTGATTATTCATAATGTTTTTTAGAAACTTAAACATAATTTAAATTTTAATATCATAAAAAAAAATACTTTTAGCTCTTAACAACGTTAGTAGCAAGTTCTCTTTCCCAAAGTTTTTTATAAAGGCCACTTTGTTTTACCAGATCTTTATGATTACCTTCTTGAACTATTTCTCCTTTATCCATTACTAATACTCTGTCGCATGTTGCTGCAACAGATAGTTGGTGGCTTATCATTAAAATTGTTTTGTTACTTCTTTCTCGCATTTCGTCTATTATTTTTGCTGCTGTTTTATTGTCGACGCTTGCTAATGCATCATCAAGAACGATAATAGGAGTATTGACAAGTAATGCCCTTCCAAGTGCTGTTCTTTGTCTTTGTCCACCACTTAATGTAATACCTCTCTCTCCAACGATTGTTTTAAATTTTTGAGGAAAATTATTAATATCAGCTATCAACCCAGCCTTTTTAGCACTTTCTTTTACTAAATCTTTTGAGGCTTTAGGTTCTCCAAAACATAGGTTCTCTGAGATTGTAGAAGTAAATAAGAATGCTTCTTGCGGAACAATTGCAATATTCTTTCTAAGATCACTTAATTTAATTGTTTTTACATCAGTTCCATCTAGAAATAATTGACCATCAGGAATTTTAATTGTTCTTCCCAGAGACTTTGCTAGCGTTGTTTTACCACAACCTACAGGGCCAACTATTGCAACAAGTTCTCCAGGATGAATTGTAAAATTTAGTCCATTTAAAGAATTAAATTTTGAATCTGGATATTTTATGATTAGATCTTTTGCTTCTAACAATCCTTTTACCTTTCTCTTCAAAAATTTTGTATTATTTCCATCAATAATACTTGGATTGTTTTGAAAGATTTCTTCTACCCTGTCTAAACTTACCTGACCTAATTGAAAAGTATTCAATGTAAAACCTAAAAGTGCCGTAGGGAAAACAAGTCTTTCTACATAAAGAATTAAAGCTACTAAACCACCTATTGAAATAAATCCATTCTCAAGCTGGATTGTTCCTAATCCCAATAGTATTAATAATGATATAGAGGAAATACCTTGGAGCAAAGGGAATAATGTACTTGCTGTTCTTGCAAGTTTTATTGCAGAATTTCGATAAGCGGTATTATAAATATTAAATTCTTTTTTCTCTGCATTTTCTTGAGCATAAATTTTGATAGCACTTATGCCCGAAAGATCCTCTTGTATCAGATCACTAAGTTTGGAAAGAGATTCTTGTTGAGCTTTTCTTTGACTCACCATTTTACCGCCGAATAAACTTACAATTCCAAGAATTAATGGAAATATCATTAATGCTGAGATTGTTAGTATTTTGTTGATGAAAAACATCGAAGGAATAGTTAGTGAATAAGCTAGGACAATGTTACATAAACTTAAAACTGTAAAACCCAAAAGCCTTCTTATATTTTCAACATCGCTTGTAGCTCTACTAATAATGTCTCCACTACCTTTTTTTTGTATCCATTCCGGGTCTTGAATAAGTAAATGATCAAATAGTTTCTGACGAAGATTTACCTCAACTTTTCTTCCTATCCCAAAAACGATCTGTCTCGAAAATAGTCTAATTAACCCCATAAACGTTGCTAATAAGATCAACCATAATGATTTAGAAATAACAAAATTTGAAGAGAAACCATTTTGCAATTGGTCAATTATATTTTTTACTTCTAGAGGAATTACTACACTCAATATATTTACTACAAACAAAGCTAAAGCTCCATATATAAATTCTTTTTTGTATGGTCTGAGGTATTTAGATATAACTCTAAACTTTAGATTTTTCATTTAATTTTTCCCATATGATTAAGATAATGTTTCATTTTTAAATATGTGAGCTAATTTTATAAATGATTCAGTATTTATTTATGGGTAACGAACAAACTCATCCATTACATTTAATAGACAAGAATATTATAGATTCCCTCATCACTAAAGAAAAACCAGAAGATCTTGACTTTATTAATTTAGCTAGATTAATAAATCGCTATACAAATTTCCCTGGTGAAATTGAAATTAAAAATGATATTGAAAAAGTTTTGAAATTTTGGAAGATTACTAAAGATGAACTTTTCTCTAAAACAAAAAATATTTGGTCAAAAAGCTTCAGACCTTCTAATACAAATAAAGATTTAGTCGGTTCAGGTTTTGATACTTCAAATTGAACCAAATATAATAGTTTCTTTAACAAATAAATGACTTCTAATCTATCCAACGCTGAAATCCTGAATATTTTGTTAGAGGGGAGAGACCTAGATAATTTAAATTCTAAATCTCTAATGCAAAGATGGCTTAATGATGAAATATCTGATGTTCAGACAGGAGCTTTTTTGAGTGCTCTTAGAGCTAAGGGTTGCACTGGTATTGAATTGTCATCTATGGCAGCGGAACTCTTAAATGTTTGTGAATTACCTGTAGCAAGGCCAAATTTACATATGGTAGATACTTGTGGAACTGGAGGCGATGGAGCTAACACATTTAATATTTCCACTGCAGTAGCATTTGTGGCTGCTTCATGTGGTGTAAAAATTGCTAAACATGGAAATAAAAGTGCAAGTGGAAAAGTTGGCTCTGCAGATGTTTTGTATAATCTTGGTTTGAATTTAAATTGCGCATTAGAAAAAGTAATCTCTGCAGTTAATGAAATTGGAATTACTTTTTTGTATGCGCCTATTTGGCATAAGTCTTTAATAAAACTTGCTCCATTAAGGAAGGCACTTGGAATAAGGACTGTATTTAATCAACTAGGACCATTGGTAAATCCTTTGAGACCAAATGCGCAAGTTTTAGGCGTTGCTTCTGAAGATCTTTTAGAGCCCATGGGAAGTGCACTATTAAATATGGGGATGAATAGAGCGATAGTAGTCCATGGTTCTGGAGGTCTTGATGAAGCCTCTCTTCAAGGGGAAAATAAATTAGTTTTTGTAGAAAAAGGTGCATTGCGATTTTCAACAATTAATATTAAAGATTTTAATTATGAAAATATCTCAAACGAAAAACTTATAGTTTCTAGTAACGAATCCAATGAGGAAATATTAAAGGATATATTAAATGGTTCTGGCCAGAAATCGCATAATGACGTTGTTGCCTTAAATACTGCATTGGTTTTATGGGCAGCAGGAATTGAGGATGATTTAAATGTAGGTTTTAGTAAAGCTCTATTTTCAATAAAACAAGGAAATCCGTGGCAAAAATTTTTACAATTAAAAACTTATTTATCTACTGATCAGGAAATTATAAATTAATGGTTAATAACTTCAAGAAAAATGCAAAATTAGTTTTAAGTAATGGGATTATATTTCCTGGTTTTTCCTTTGGAGCATCCGGTTCTGCTGTTGGAGAAGTAGTTTTTAACACTGGTATGACTGGATATCAAGAAGTTATTACTGATCCAAGTTACTATGGACAATTATTAACATTCACTTATCCAGAGATTGGAAATACTGGTATTAACTTTGAAGATTCAGAATCTACTAATAGTGTTAAAGGAATAATAGTTAGGAATTATTCATCAAATAATAGTAATTGGAGATCACTAAAGACTTTTAATCAATGGTTAATTGAAAAAAATATAATAGGTCTTTATGGAATTGATACAAGAGCCCTTGTTAAAATTTTAAGATCTAATGGCTCAATGAATGGAATTATCACTTCTGAAGATAAAACTGTAGAAAGTTGTATAAAAAAAATTTATGAAACACCGAAAATGGAAGGATTGAATTTATCAAATGAAGTTTCGACCCAAGAACAATATTTATGGCAAAGTCCCACAGAAACAGATTTTGATGTTAGGAAAAGATTCTCTGAAAATTCTAAAACTTTAAAAATAGTAGCAATTGATTTTGGTATAAAAAATTCAATTTTAAATAGACTAGTTTCTCATGGTTGTGAAGTCTTAGTTTTACCTTGGCGATCTTCTTTTAAAGATGTTTTTTCAAAGAAGCCTGATGGGATATTCTTCTCAAATGGTCCAGGTGATCCTTCTGCTGTTACTGAAGGTATAGAATTAGCTAGATCACTAATTGAATATGGGGAAATTCCAATGTTCGGAATTTGCCTTGGCCATCAAATATTTGGATTAGCTTTAGGAGGTTCAACATATAAACTTCCTTTTGGACATCGTGGTCTAAATCATCCTTGCGGAAAAAATAATCAAATTGAAATAACTAGTCAGAATCATGGTTTTGCTATTGATCCTAATTCTCTCTCAAAGGACTTAGTTAAAATAACTCACTACAACCTTAACGATAAAACTGTCGCAGGATTGGAAGTTAAAAATAAGCCAATATTTAGTGTGCAATATCATCCAGAGGCGGGACCTGGTCCTCATGATTCTGATTATTTATTTAAGAAATTTGTTTCTCTAATGTTAGAAAGATGTTGACATATTGTTTTCTTTTGATTTGATAATTACATTTGATACATTAATTTTTGGGAGGATTTAGATCATAGAAGATTTCCAGAAGCTAACAGTTTCTTTAAGAGGAAACCTCGAAGTAAAAACAAATATTATTGTTTTTACTTTTAAAGGCCAACTTGATGCCTTCTCAGAAAAACAATTTAAAACCTTTGTTAGTAATAATTTAAATGATGAATTTCCATTCATAATTGATCTTACAAAAATCGATTTTCTAGATTCTTCTGGTCTCGGAGCTCTTGTGCAGACTGCTAAAGAATGTAAAAAGTCGAAATTAGGTTTCTCAGTTGTTGGCAATTCAAGAGTTGCACAAACAATTAAACTTGTACGTTTGGGCGATTTTCTTAACTTAAAATCCAATCTTGAAGATGCATTGACTTTATTAAAAAATTGAATTATTGGATTCAAAACCTAGCTCCATATGGATCTCCTGAAGAAATAGGTGTTATTCAACTTGCTTGGCTTGGAGATTCTGTATGGGAACTACATCAAAGACTAAAATATGTTCATTTCCCTTTGAAGTCAAAAGAACTACATTTATCAGTGGTGAATGAAGTAAAAGCTAAATCTCAATCTAAATCCTTAAGTCAAATTGAACATTTATTAAATGCAAATGAGATAGATTTAATTAGACGTGCTAGAAATAAAACTAAGAGATTTCCAAAGTCTTCTGACCCTACGATATACTCTCGGGCGACAGGTTTTGAAACACTTATAGGCTGGTTATTTTTGAAAGACCCTCAAAGATTATCAACTCTTTTTGAATATCTTGAAATTAAAATGAAATGAATTCATGAAAAACACATCTAAAAATTATTATTCTGAGAAAAACAGTAACCAATACAAAAAAAATTCCAGTTCTAATTCTTACTCAAAAAATACAAAAGTATCAAAAAATAATAGATTTTCGACCAATTCGGCTAAAAATAACATTGATAACAAGATAAATTTGAATGAAAAAAATAAAAGTAAGTTCCATACTATAAAAAGAAGAATGCAAAGAACTAAATCTAATTTAGAAGTTTCTAAAAAAGCTTTAGATTATCAACAAGGGCTTGCAAATAAAAAAAATTTTGATGATTGGATTTGGGGAAAACATTCAGTTTTTGAGACCCTTAATAGTAAAAGAGCTATTAATAGAATTTGGTGTACATCAGAAATCTTTTCTTCAGAGAAATTTTATATTTTACTTAAGGACCTTAAATCTAAAGGTGTCCTCATTGAAGAAGTTTCTTGGAACCGGATTTCACAATTAACTAATGGTGCTTCACACCAAGGTGTAGCATTGCAGTTGGCTTATTCCCAAACAATACCTCTAGAAAAATTAATCGAATTTTCTAAAAAGAATTCTGCTAATTCAATTATTCTTGCTTTAGACGGGATTACTGATCCTCACAATGTTGGAGCAATTATAAGGTCAGCAGAGGCATTTAATTGCAAGGGTATTATTATTCCTCAAAGGAGATCTGCTGGCTTAACAGGAACAGTTGCCAAGGTAGCTGCAGGAGCATTGGAACACTTGCCAGTGAGTAGAGTAGTTAATTTAAACAGAGCACTAGAGGAGCTAAAGAAAAATGGTTTTCTTGTTATAGGATTATCTGGCAATGCTCAATTATCTATCTCAAGTTTTCATGAAAAAACTCCTTTGGTAGTAGTAGTTGGGTCTGAAGATAAGGGTATCTCTTTAATCACTCAAAAAAAATGCGATTACCTATTAAATATCCCTCTTAAAGGGCAGACTTCAAGCTTAAATGCCTCTGTGGCAGCTGCAATATCCTTATTTCATTTGACAACTTAGGGTTTATTTTTTGAAGGAAAATTTATTTAATTTCCTCTAAAATATTGTTGTTTCAAAATATTTTTATAATTATTGAAAATTTATTGAATATTTCCTCCAAAATTGTATAGAATTTAACAAGAATTGTGATCTATTAAGATCAATAAAATTGATTAGAAATTTTGGAAACAAACTCGGATTAGCCTGGTGGGCTAAAATAGAGACAAAACGACCAAATACTACGTACTGGTACGGTCCATTTATTACAAAACGTAGCTTAAAAGAAAATATGACATCTTTTATCAAAGATCTAGCAGATGAGGGTTCAAGAGATATAGAACATACTTTAATTCGTTGCAAAAAAGAAGAACCACTAACTATTTGATAATCTTTAATTTATTAAAGAAACTGAGAAATGAATTTTAATTCTTTAAGAAAGGAAATTAACAGTAAAAATGCTTCTGTTAAAGAATTAGTAAATCAATTTTTTTCAAAAATCGATTCCAAGGATTCTGAAATAAATTCATTTATTTGTGTTACGAAGGATAATGCATTATCGCAAGCTGAAGAAATAGATAAATTAATTCAAAATGAAGAGGAACTTCCTCCTCTTGCAGGAATGCCCATAGCAATTAAAGATAATATTTGTACTAAGGGAGTTGCGACGACTTGTGCAAGTAATATGCTTAAAAGTTTTGTAGCACCTTACGAATCTACAGCTTCAAGTAAATTATGGTCCTCAGGTGGCATTTGTTTAGGTAAAACAAATTTGGATGAATTTGCAATGGGTAGTTCAACTGAAACATCTATCTTTGGTGTTACATCAAATCCTTGGGACTTTAATAGGGTTCCAGGAGGAAGTTCAGGAGGTAGTGCTGCTTCTGTTGCTGCTGGGTTTTGCGCGGCAGCAATAGGGTCTGATACTGGAGGATCAATAAGACAACCTGCTTCTTTCTGTGGTGTTGTAGGACTTAAGCCTACGTATGGCAGAGTTAGTAGATGGGGTTTGGTAGCATTTGCTAGTTCTCTTGATCAAATTGGCCCAATTACTAATACTGTCTCAGATGCTGCTGAAATCCTCTATTCAATATCTGGTAAAGACCCTTTTGATTCAACCTGTCTTGATAAACCAGTTCCAAATTATTTGAATGATTTAAATAAATCTATAAAGAATTTAAAAATTGGAATTATTAAAGAATGCTTTGAACATCCAGGCCTTAATCCAGAAGTTAAAGAATCAGTTCTTTCTGGAGTTGAAAGATTTAAAACTTTAGGTGCCGAGATCATAGAAGTCGAATGTCCAAGGTTTAACGACGGAATTGCCACATATTATGTTATTGCACCATCTGAAGCTTCTGCAAATTTAGCTAGATACGACGGAGTTAAATATGGTTACAGATCGAATGAAGGCTCTAATTTACTTGATATGACTTCAAAAAGTAGAGCTGAAGGATTTGGAAATGAAGTTCAAAGAAGAATTTTGATAGGAACTTATGCTTTATCTGCTGGATACAGTGACGCCTATTACAAGAAAGCACAAAAAGTTAGAACATTAATAAAAAAAGATTTTGATAATGCTTTTGAGAAAGTTGATATTTTATTGACTCCGACTTGTCCAAATACTGCTTTTTTGAAGGGTGACTTTGCCAATGATCCACTTTCTATGTATTTATCTGATCTGCTGACTGTACCGGCAAATTTGGCGGGACTTCCAGCTATTAGTATTCCTTGTGGTTTTGATACTAAAGGTTTACCTATTGGACTTCAACTAATAGGAAATGTACTGGATGAGAATAAAATATTGAATGCAGCAAATATTTTTGAAATTGATGCTCAGGTAATTCAGAATAGACCTGTATTTTAAAATTTGAATTAATAATTAATTTGTAATCATAAAGTATAGATTTTTTCAAAATTTTCTCTATTTTATATATATAAATTGATTTGGTATGGGTTTCGTTCCGCTTCATAATCATAGTGACTACAGTCTGCTAGATGGAGCAAGTCAAATTTCAAAAATTGTTGAAAGAGCCAGTGATCTTGGAATGGATTCTATTGCACTTACTGACCATGGAGTTATGTATGGAGTGCTGGATTTATTCAAGAAATGTAAAGAGAAGGGTATAAAACCAATTATTGGTAATGAAATGTACGTTATTAATGGTTCAATTGATGATCCTCAACCAAAAAAAGAAAAAAGATATCATTTGGTTGTGTTAGCGAAAAATCATACTGGATACAAAAATCTAGTGAAGCTTACAACAATTAGTCATTTAAATGGAATGAGAGGTCGAGGCATTTTTTCTAGACCGTGTATTGATAAATTTCTCTTAAATAAATATAAAGATGGACTTATTGTCTCTACAGCATGTCTTGGTGGAGAAATACCTCAAGCCATCTTGAAGGGAAGATTAGATGTTGCTGAGGATGTGGCTGTTTGGTATAAAAAATTATTTGCAGATGATTTTTATCTAGAAATACAAGATCACGGCTCTATTGAGGATAGAATCGTTAACGTAGAACTATTAAAAATTGGAAAGAAGCATAAAATAAAAGTTATTGCTACAAATGATGCTCATTACGTATCAAACATGGACGTAGAATCACATGATGCTTTGTTGTGTGTATTAACGGGAAAATTAATAAGTGATGAAAAAAGATTGAGATATACAGGTACAGAATATATAAAAAGTGAAAATGAAATGCTGGAGCTTTTTAGAGATCACATTGATGATGAAATAATTAAAGAGGCGATTAACAATACAGTAGAAATTTCTCAAAAAATTGAAGTATTTGATTTGTTTGGTAAATATAGAATGCCAAAATTCCCTATTAACGAAGACATAGATTCTTTTTCTCTACTAACACAATTATCTTATGAAGGTCTAACAAAAAGACTTAAAAAAAACGATCTTGATGAAGTCGATGATATTTATAAAAAAAGACTATCTACGGAATTAAAAATTATAAAAGACATGGGGTTTCCAGATTATTTCTTGGTTGTTTGGGACTATATCAAATTTGCAAGAGATAACTCTATTCCAGTAGGTCCCGGTAGAGGTTCTGCAGCAGGATCACTAGTAGCCTATTCTCTTCAAATCACTAATATAGATCCCGTTGAGCATGGATTATTGTTTGAGAGATTTTTAAATCCTGCTAGAAAGTCTATGCCTGATATTGATACTGATTTTTGTATTGATAGGAGAAATGAAGTTATTGATTATGTTACTAATCGTTATGGAGAAGATAAAGTTGCTCAAATAATTACTTTTAATAAAATGACGTCTAAGGCAGTTTTAAAAGATGTTGCAAGGGTTTTGGATATTCCTTATGGAGAGGCAGATAAATTGGCTAAGTTAATACCTGTTGTAAGAGGGAAACCATATAAACTTAAAGAAATGATAGATAAGAATTCTCCTAGCCAAGAGTTTAGAGATAAATATATTAATGATAATAGGGTGAAAAAATGGGTTGATTTGGCTTTGAGAATTGAAGGTACTAATAAAACATATGGAGTTCATGCTGCTGGAGTTGTTATCGCATCCGATCCTCTTGACGAACTTGTACCTCTTCAAAGGAATAATGAAGGACAAATAATAACTCAATATTCTATGGATGATATCGAATCACTTGGACTATTAAAAATGGATTTCTTGGGTCTAAAGAATCTTACGATGATTGAAAAGACAGTTTTTCTCATTAATCAATCTACTGGTAAAAAAATAAATATTGATGAGTTACCTCAAAATGATGATAAAACCTTTGACCTTATTGGGAGAGGAGATCTTGAAGGTATTTTTCAGCTAGAATCCTCTGGTATGAGACAGGTTGTTAAGGATTTCAAACCTAATTCTCTTGAGGATATTTCGTCCATACTGGCACTTTATAGACCTGGTCCTCTTGATGCAGGCCTCATTCCTAAATTTATAAATCGAAAAAATGGGAACGAAAAGGTTGATTTCCCTCATCCTTTTATCAAGTCAATTCTCACGGAAACCTATGGAATTATGGTTTACCAAGAGCAAATCATGAAAATTGCTCAAGACCTAGCCGGTTATTCTTTAGGTGATGCTGATTTACTTCGAAGAGCAATGGGAAAAAAGAAAGTATCTGAGATGGTAAAGCATAGGAATATTTTTGTGGAAGGTTCTATGAAGAAAGGTGTAGATGAAAAATTAGCAAATGACCTTTTTGATCAAATGGTTTTATTCGCAGAATATTGTTTTAACAAAAGTCACTCAACTGCCTATGGCGCCGTAACTTATCAAACTGCATTTTTAAAAGCCCATTTTCCTGTTGCATATATGGCAGCCCTTCTAAGCGTAAATTCTGGCTCTAGCGACAAGATGCAAAGATATATTTCCAATTGTTATTCGATGGGAATAGAAGTTATTTCACCAAGCATTAATTTTTCTGGGATTGATTTCACTATTAAGAATAATCAGATTTTATTTGGGCTATCTGCAATTAAGAATTTAGGAGATTCTGCAATAAGAAATATAATCGAAAACCGAAATAGTTTTGGAATCTTTAAGTCACTATCCGATTTGTGCGATCGTTTGCCTTCTAACGTTCTTAACAAAAGAAGTCTTGAATCTCTAATTCATTGTGGAGCACTAGATGAATTTTCAAATGACAATAATAGAGCTCAGTTATTATCAAATCTCGAACATGTGATTGAGTGGGCCTCTTCAAGAAATCGTGATAGATTATCTGGGCAGGGAAATCTATTTGACTCTAAAGAAGAATTTTCTAATGTTGCTTTTTCAGATTCACAATTAGCTAAAGTTGATGATTATTCACTCATTGAGAAATTAAAGTTAGAAAA
>Ga0310343_10000807_pt1 | contig 15375 bp, 12 predicted proteins | sample HC15DNA2025_MG_FD_203519 | JGI IMG/M metagenome (GOLD analysis project Ga0310343, IMG submission 203519) | Marine microbial communities from station ALOHA, North Pacific Subtropical Gyre - HC15-DNA-20-25_MG | ecosystem: Environmental > Aquatic > Marine > Oceanic | place: Pacific Ocean: North... | reverse complement strand
GATGGAATCCGGTCGCGCATCTCGCCCGGCGACAGGAATGTTTTAAAAATCAAAAATTAGATCGTTGGGAAAATAACAACGTTCAAATTGTCAAATTTGGACGCGATGTTTTTCTTTTGTAATTACAATCTAAGTCAGGAGAATATATACATATCGGGGTATCTAATGAACCACCTTAACATACACTATCGATCTATCACGTTTTTACTCGCTTTTATCGCATTTTATCCCCTCTCTGAAAATTCCGCGCTTTCAACAAAAATTCTTTCAATTTTCAATTGCCCACGCGTCGAAAACTCGTCGAGATGAAAAAAATAATAATCGTGAAAGTCAAAAATATTACATGACGTGCCTGAACGCGTGTGGAAACGTACTCTAATGCATAACCATGCTTTCAATCGAAGGAGAAATATAGTTTCTATCGTCTCTACAAGTTTGAACTCATTTGAATCCCAATAACTTCTTAAAAGTTACACATATTTCTTCTCGCGGGTCAGACGCCGAGAAAGCGAGCGAGACGAGTCGCTCAGGCTCGCTTATTTGTCCCCAAAAATCACCAAGTCCGAACAATCTTTATGAAGTGAAACCCACGTGTTACCAACAGAAAATACACTAGAATCGGTATTCCGTCCACTTTATCGGTGTTTGAAAGGTTCCATTTTCGAAAGTATCGGTTCGGAGTTTCCGTGCGCGTTTGAGCGACGCAAGTTTTATCGTTGCGACGAAACCGAGCGTTGAGATCAACTCATCGTCGTTTCCTCGCACAGAACGACAAGGACGTCCTAGAATGACAAATACGTGGTTCGTTTTCGCGTTTTAAGTGGATTACTTCACCAAGAATCGACCGCAGAATCGCACTTTAATTTTTTTACGAGTTCAACTTTTTCCGTCTTCCTCAGTCTACCTCGATTTCAGCAACACTCAAATTGAAGAAGCGATAAGAATTTGTCTCAGAATTCCCAACTTTACATCACAATGCTCGTCCTAATTTTGACCATTTTGCGCGAGCGAAATCACATTCGAAGAATCTAACAAAAATCTCACTTTTTTATTCCCAGGTCGGACATTTTTACGTCTTCGAAGTACGTCTATTTAGCGCTTGAAAAACCGACAATTCGCATTTTTATTTTCGTGCGCGGAAGAAAGGAAAGAAAAAAAATTCTCTTTCTTCACATTTTCGTCGAAAAAAGGCGGCGTTGTCGTCGAGCAAAAAAACACACTCACTTCTCCTCGATGATTTTTTTTGTCTTCTCGAGTCGACTTCTCTCTTTCTCTTTCTCTTCTCTCTCTTCTTTCCAAAAAAGGAAGAATAAAAAACAAGTCGCACTTCTTCAAAGAAGAAGTCGATGATGCGCTCTCGAAAATCAAATCTTCCAGCGCTCATCGCTCGCGCCATCATCTTTGTCGCCGCATTCTCCTTCTCGGTCTGTTTTTCATTCAAACAGAACCGCGCGGAAGAAAAGTGTGCGACGTTTTTTGCAGAGTCCCGTGTCCTTTCCAGTTCTCTCTTTTTAAAAAAAAATTGGTTTTTTTCCTCTCTTGTGCCGAAATTTTTGTCTTTGGCTTCCTCCTCCTCCCCCTCCTCCTCTTGTCGTCCCTTCCTCTCTCGAAAAGACCAGAAAGAAAAAAAAATATCGCCCGAAGAAGCCCGCGCGTTTCGATCGCACGAAGCGGTGTCCTCGCACCACCACGCGCGGCAAAAAGCGCTTGCTTTGCTGCAAACTCTCCTCGCATTCGGCGGGAGTGTTCTTCCTTTTGTTATCGTCTGCGCGCGTGTACTCGTCGTTATATGCGAGAGAGAGAGAGAGAGAGAGAGAGAGAGAAAAGAGTGGAGACGAGGAGGAGTCGAGCGAGGAAAATTTCTTCAAAAAATTTGCTCTTTTCCCTCTCCAAAGCTCCAAAGTCCCCCCCTCCAAAGGAAAAAGGAAGAAAAAGAGAAGAGATTCAAAATAAGTTTTCATTTAAAGAGCGCAAAAAAGAGAGATACGATGGTGCTGTGCTTACCATCAACCAGCGGCAGAGCGAAGATATCGTGTCGCGATACCGTTTCTTCTTCATCTAATTCGTTGAGAAATAGAAGCAGAAGAGCGACAAAACCTTTAGTATTAAAACAACCAAGCGCGTCTTTACAATCAAAGACGACCAGGGGAAACACGCAAACTTTCATGAAGACCTCAACCTCAGCTTCTTCCCACTTCTTTTTTATGAGTGGTAAAGTAAATAAAAGAGACGCAATCAAAACAGCGTTTTCAGCGAGCGCTTCTGGGTTCTTCAGCGCCGCGAATAACGAAGTGAACAACGTGAAAAAGCTTGACCAATCCGTGAGTTTATACGAAAAGCTCGAGCGAGAAATTCGAACGTCAGACGGGAAATCGTTATCGCTTTCCGATTGCGTAATAAAGCTCGCACTGAACGAACCATCGGTAACGTTGAGAGACCGAGTGATGGTGAGTTTATGCGCCGAAGCTATGTCTATTATCCCAGAATGTGGATTAGAGAACGCGTCTTTGGTGATATCTATGGCGTTAAAGCACGCGCTCGTTGAAAACGGCATCGATGAGAGTACAATTGAAGTGAAAGTTGGCTATGTCAAATCTACGGAAAAGAACGGCGGAGGAGTCCGATGTGATGCGCATGTTTGGTTGGAGGTGGACCACAGAATAATAGATTTGAGCGTAGATGGAGTTCAAATCGTGGAAATGGCTAGAAAAGCGTGTATATCTTACGAGGATGTCGAGAAAATGGCTGAGCACTTTTCACTGGAAATCGCCAAGGAAGTGAACAAAGATATTCGACCGGCTACGGTTTTAGGCATACCAATCGTATTAAACGAATGCAGAAAAAACGGATTGATGTTGAAAGAACCGCCCTTGACAGTGGAAGGTGCCGCAAACGCTATTGAAACGGCAAAAAAGTATCGACAAGCGATTCAGACCATGTCCGTGAGTGACATCGAGAAGAATTTAGAGAACAAGGCGGATTTGAAGAACGCGTTTTTACGGCTTTCAGGTATCAAAATTGAACGCGTTTCATCAGCAAAGAACAAATTCCATGCTTTCGAAGACGCCGCTGAAAACATGGATAAGGCGCTTCGGACGCTTGATCGATTGAGTGGTACCGGACCGCGGTAGTAACCGCTCGAGAAAGAGAGAACATCCTTAACACAACAAATACTTGTATTCTTATTAGAAGGAGACTTTTCAGTGAGGAGAGACAGAAAGCACCTTATGTAACTATAATCGAAAATACTTCATCTTATATATAATAATAATTAAAAACCGTTGTTGCATTCATCTTCGTTTTCTTTCCTTTTATTCTTATACGTGCCGTTGTAGTATATTTACCAGACAAAAGTTTGTTTTTTTAAGCCGTCGTTTCGTCTTTGTGCTGCTGCCGCTGCTGCTGCTGCTGCTGCTGCTGCTGTTCCTCTGCTGTTTCACTCATCGATCCTCCTGCAGGAAATTTGCTTTCCTGGCTATTGCTATTGCTATTACTATTGTTTGTAGTATTCGAAGAATCTGCCCTATCGCTATTTTTCGATGATGACGAAGATCTGCTTATATCTTTACCATCATTCTTTTCCACTTCGATCTCAGCGTACCGTTTCAATAACTGTTTTTGTTCTTCGCTCATATCGCCCGTTTTCGGTATTTTAACTTTAAATCTGACGTACATATCTCCCTTATACATCCCTAAACCATCAAGCACTGTGGGTAGACCTCTCCCTCTCAACCGCACGCGATCGTTGTGTTGAGTTCCCGGCTTTACTTTCACTTTCAAAATGTCCTCGCTTGGGGTCACAGTTTTCACTTCTCCACCAAAAATGGCCTCTGTGAGATCTAATGAAACCGATGTGACGACATCAGCACCCACTCGCTCAAAATTTGGGTTGTCTAATACCCGAACAGTAACGTATAGACTCCCCGGCTGTCGTCCTTGCACTTCCGGATCGATACCTTGCCCGTGCAATCTCAATCTCTGTCCATCTTCTATCCCGGGTGGAATATCTACCACGACGTCTCTGCCTTTCACTGTTTTCCTCTTTCCATCCTTATCCTGGACGATAGTATCCGGCACTCTTAACGTCTTCTTCGCTCCAAAACAGACTTCTTTCAAAGTAATCGTCGTTTGACCTTGCACATCAAACGATTGCCGCCCAAATGGAGACTGTCCTTGCCCGCCGCCAAACATGTGCCCAAATAGAGACTCGAAAGGATCTCCGCCGTCCATATCACCCTCATAATGCACTCTAAATCCTCCTCCAGGCCCTCCAAAACCTTGAAACCCTTGAAAACCACCGGTTTGTCCGTATTCACTTTGTCTTGGACCCCCTCCACCACCTCCATTTTGCATTTGTTCGTACGTGTCGTGTCCTACAGCATCATATGTTTGTCGCGCGTTTTGGTCTTTCAAACACTCGTACGCCTTCTGCACTTCTTGAAATTTCTTCTCCGTGGCGTCATCTTTCGCTTTACCGGAAGAGTCTGGGTGATACTTTTTTGCTAATTTATAATAAGCTTTCTTAATCTCACCTTGAGTGGCGCTTTTGGGAACATCTAAAGTGTCGTAATATGTCTTCGCAAAGAAAGATTTGGATGACGAAACGAAGGTTCTTCTTCTTACTCCTCTTCCTACAAAAGGTTCTCTTCCTCTTCCCCGTCGTGTCATTGTTGTCGTCGAGGAAGTTGAAATATCGTCCTTCCATGATCCGTCTCTTCTCGCGTGCTGATGGTGATATCTTCGATTACTATTACTATTGCTACTCTTTTTATCGGTTGACGAAGATGAATTTTGCATCGTGCCGCCAAAAGAAGAACATTGGCGAATTATCGTCGTCTGCCTCAATCCACCAGACAACTCCGTCGTCGACGCGACCATCTTCGTGAAAAAGGTCTGCGCGCACCGCCGCATGATAAAAAAGCGATCTTTCTCTCCCCTTCTTTTCGAGCGCGCGCGCGATTCTCCGCGCGACGGACTCGTGCACACGTGCTCTTGCCGCTTCAAACGTCAAACGTGGAAAAATTATCGTCTCTTCTCTGAAAAATGTTTTGTCTCTCGTTTGTGAATTTTTCGTGTCTTTCTTTTTCATTTTTCGTCGTCGTCGTCGTCGTCGTCGTTTTTCTTTTTTTTTTTTGGTCTCTTCCTCGCACGAAAAAAGCCATTGAACGCCAACTGCACTTTATCCAAAATTTCCCTCAACAATATAGGCTCGCCCAAGCCGTCTATCTCCTCACTCCCTCGCCGTCGCGAGAAGAAGACACGCATCGAGCATCGGTGTTAGCATCAACAACAAAAAGCGAATAAACGCGAATAGACGAAGAGCGCAGCAGTAGTACTCATTCGTGTCCGAATACTATCGAGAGAAGAAGAGAGAGAGTTACAACATACACAAAAAATGATGGCGTCGGCGACTTTAACGACAGCAACAACTTCGAACACTTTAACCATGAAGTGTTCATCGACGATGGCGACGATGAAAACGACGACCATAATACAACAGAACAGAGCAGTAAATATGCCCAAAAGAGATACGAGAGTGTACATGGGCAGAAAAGCCGCGAAGGTTGCACAAACGAAGAACAAAAACGATGCCATTCGAACCAAGTTGTATGGGAAGTTCGGGAAAGAAATCGCACGAGCGGCGAAAGAAGGGGGCACGGGGACCGATAACGTGCGCTTGCAAGCCATTTTGAAAGATGCAAAAAGAATGTCTGTGCCTGCTGATTTAATCGAGAGAAACTTGAAGAAGGCGAGTGAGGCAAAAGGTGGTGATTTCATGGAGTTGACGTACGAGTGTTATGGACACGGCGGCGTCGGCATCGTCATGGAAGTGTTGTCGGATAACGTGAACCGTTGTGCCGGGGACATTCCAGCGGCGGTGAAAAAAGGTGGTGGGAAAATGGCTGAGTCCGGTTCCGTGTTGTTCAACTTTGAACGAAAAGGGCTCGTGTATTTGACATCTGGGGACGAAGATGCGATTTTTGAAGCCGCTATTGACTCTGGCGCAGATGATGTGAAGAAGAGCGACGAATTTTCCGAGGATGGGTACGTTGTTATCGCGGAATACCAGTCATTTGCGAGCGTGAGAGATTCGTTGATCGATGGTGGATTTGATGTAGACGCCGAGAACTCTGGGTTAAAGTTGTTACCGTTAGCAAACGTAGAAGTTTCAGATGAAGACGCGGAAGCCAACGAGGCTTTGTTAGATAAGATTTTGGAGATTGAAGACGTCGATGCCGTATTTACGCAAATGGATAGCATACTTTAAGCATTGTTGAATCTCCATACATACAGTTATATAGATTGACAATACAAACGAGTCCCCGTAATAGCACGCAACTCTCTCACTCAATGAATTCTAAAGTTTTCTCACACAAAATAACAATATCGGTCTACTATTTTCCCTTTTTTTTTACGTGGTATTGCCGTAGTATTCGCTACCATCGACGTATTTCTTTTCTGGTTCCGGCATTTTGAGGCGCGTGTGATGTATGAACACCCCCGCTTTTTACTGCGCGCGGAGGAAAGACTGAGGAGGGTGTTTTGGTGGTAGAGAGACTTGGGTTGGGGACAAAAAAAGAGAAGAGGAAAAAGGCGAGCGAACTTTTGACTTGACTTGACGGAAATAATTACTTTTGTAATGCATCTTGATATAAAATACACTGACAAGGCTACTAGATAAAGCTAAAAACGACTACAACCTGTGATAAATGGAATCAATGGCCCGGACCACGAACGACTCACACAAATGAAAGAAGAGAGAAGAGAGAAAATACAACACCTCTCTCTCTATTTTCAACGTGCGAGAGAAGAATCGCGGGCGGAGCACATCGCAGACCAGTACACGACAACGTAATGATAAGAATAAATCTTACGCCACGTATCGATTAACCGTGGACACCTCCCTTGGTCTTCGCATCCCCACCGATTTCAAACGTCTTGCAACGCTTGATTTTGTGCATGCAAGAGCGTTTGCACTCGTTGCAGGTAAGTTTCAAGACGATCTTCTTCGTAGTCTTCGCTTTTTTGTGAAACACTGGTTTGGTTTGACCCCCGTAACCAGATTGTTTTCTGTCGTAACGGCGTTTACCTGTTTAAGATGCGAAGAATAGAATAGTTGTGTGAGTAAAGAGTTTAGAACGCTCAGGCTTCAGCCAGTGCGAGAGCACTCTCGATAACTCAACAGCCTCAATAAGAGCTCTCTACGTTTTTGACCCTCTTCGAGTGAATCTCTCGCATGCGAAGACGCTAGGAAAGCACGTCAACACCTCCGCGACCATCATATTCATTCACATCATTGCACGCAATAAAGTCTTGACAACGACCTTAACCGACTTTCTAGAGCTCTAGACCTTCGCGTCCCCTCTATTCCCGGTTGAATTTCATTCGCGCGCGCTAAGGCAGAACAAAGAAAAAAATGAGAAAATTTTGCGTACCTTGCGCGAACAAAGACGCCTTCCCGGTTTTGTATTGCGTCACTTTTTGGATCGCGTGCTTCTTGCAACCCTTGCAATACGTTCGTCTAGTTTTGGGAACCTGTATTTAACGTTCGGAAGAGGACACGTGGGGTTAGTTTCCGGAAATTTCTCCGTAAATCATGAGTTCGCGAGAAAAAAATGCGCGTAAAAGAAAGGCTCTTGGCACGCGCAGACGCGAACATGACGTCCTCGTTGCGACGAAACCTTTATTTTCTCACGGAGTCGAAAGTGCGTTTGAAACAAAACGAGATTCGTTTAATGCACGCACGTTGACCATGATGCGTAAAGGAAAGACTAGCTAAATGTTTGATGAAATTTTTTCGCTGCAAAATCTGTTCGTACGAAAAGGTCTTCGTTCGAGAGTCGCTTGTTTTTTTTCCTTTTTTTCTCCTTCCAAAACATTTCCCGGCGGTTTCGTTTCCTTTCCCCCACCTCCACAAAAAACTCTTTTCTCCACGGCGCTCTTTTGGAGAGGAAGTGCGCGTGTCCGTGTTGTAATTATTATTTTGAGAGCATGGAAAAACACCACAAATTACGACGACCAGCTGGATCGAGCATCCACGCGTGCAACATATGCGGCATCGAAGGCCATCAAGCTATGAACTGCTTGAACGGTAACGTCGACTGGGGAAGAAAATGGCCGAAAGAAATGTTTCAATTCGAACAGTTCGAGTACGCGAAAAGAAGAGAAGAACCGGATTACAACCTAATCGCGAAAGAGGCGAAAGCGTACGCGGCGAAGATGAAAAAGAAAATCGAGAAGAGAGAGAAGAGAAATCGAGGCGAAGACGTGAGTGAGAGTGAAGAGGAGGAAGTTGAAGCGAAAAAGTTGGACGAGAAAATCCGAGCGAAACAAACGAAAGAAGAGCAAAAAGAAGACGACAAGACCAAAAAGAAGAAAGACAGCGGCGGGTGGCTGGTGTATTACGATAACTTAGGGCGTCCGTACTATCACAACGCCAAGTTAGGGAAGACGCAGTGGACGCCACCCGATACGAACGTCTGATATATATAACTATATTGAGAGAGAGAGAGAGAGGAGTAGCACAATAATTTTAGTTTACATAGATAGAAGAAGTCTGTGTACGACTTCGTAGAAAGAAAAGAAAGGTAGACAAGTCAAAAATACGTCGAAAAGTGTGTAAACCCCGAAATTGGTTGATCGTTTTTTTCTCGAGCTCTTTGCTCTTCTTTTATTTTTTTTATGTGGTGGTGGTTTTCGATGGATTTTTCTCTCGCACAAAAAATTTCTTTTATTACACACACTCATCGTTTTCTCTTTATTTAAACCATGCGTAAAAAGAGTTCGTATTCGCTCTCATCTGAGATATACGACTTCATTTCCTCCTTCGTGACCCACGCGAAATCATCCAAACTGGAAGATAACACGACTTCTCCACATAAATACGTCGCTCGATGATAAAAGTTCGTGCCGTCTTCTAGTGCATAATGCGCCATGGGACAGTTCCCAACCATCTGGTATTCCAAACCTCCTCCCTCGCTGTAATCGTTAAAGTTATCTTCCGCTTCCTCCTCACCACTACTACTATCACTACTCGTAACTGACCTCTGTTTACTAAATCCTCTATACATGTTCGCATTTTTGAATGCCTTTTCAACTGCGTTTTCCGCCGTTGAGCGCAACGTCCACTCCTCTTTTCTCTGCGCCCGCGGGAACCCCCACGTCTCTTTTCCTTTCTCTTTGACGACTAGGAACAAAAATTCGCGCAGCTTCCTATTCGTAGTTTTCACATTGTCCTCCTCGTTCGTTTCTACGCTCGCCGGTTGGTACTGTTCAAGAGTTCCCACCTCACCTTTTTCACCTTCATTGCTCTCCACAGGCGCTTTTGCCGCGATCAGTTCGTCCGGTAAAATTTTCTGAAACTGTTCGTTGTATCGTCTGGACCAGTCCTCGTACTCTTGCTCCCACTCTTCTGGTAAAGATTCGACCACTGGGAGTCTTTCGACGATAACGTTCGCAAAGAACGGTTCTCGAGCCTCGCTTGTCTCTTCTCCTTTCTTTGGTTTTCGTATTTTATAAGTGGTCGTCTCGCTAAACGGCGGAGGCAGTTTTTTCTTCTTCGCGCCTGACAGACTTCTTCGCTTCGTCCACGTTCTCTTCGCTTTTGTCGAATAATAATGAGAGGAATGCTCTTGTTTATAGATATTGTTGCTCTTGCTAAAGGAAGAAGAAGAAGAAGAAGAAGAAGCCATAAGCCAAGAGCTAATTCTTCTTTTGTATTGTTGTTGCATCAGCATCATCTTCACTAACGGGGACGACGACGACGCGTTTGTTTTAAAAGAAGAAGTGGACGTCGCGTTTGCAGAAAATCGCGAGAACACCTTGGATAGCGCATCGAGCGAAGATCGATTCGCGCCGCGACGGAACATTCTAAATCTTCTCTGCTAGCAATAATGGTGGAAAAGAAAATGAGGTTTCTAGTTGAATTGCAATCAAACTATTTTGTGAATAAAATAAAGAAAGACGCGTTGATGTGGTTTGATTGTCTCTATTATAGAGGTTGCTCATTTCTGATTACAACTGTACTACACCTAAACTCTTTTTTATATTACCAAACTACTACTTCTATTATTTAGACCTACCATCCGCGGTAGCTTTGGAGTCCTGTTGAGCCTTTAGAAATGCGTCGTAACTCACCTTTCTGGTTTCCTTCTCAGAGTCGTAATACGCAAATGCGGCGTCCATCGATCTCAAAATTGAACGAATTCTTCGAGAAGCTTCGTTGCGCTTTTCACCAGTTAACGCGGATTTCAAGTTTGAAATTGAATCGTATAGTTCACCCAATGCGTCGTTAAGCTTGCTGGCAGACTCCCATGTAATGGCCGTAACAAATGGCGCTTTTCGCCAAAAGTGAATCAAATATTCTTCGACTTTCTTGGCAATTTTCTTCAATGCGAGCACTTCGCTCTCCGAAAGTAAGCGCTGGCGATGGTCGCCGTTTTCAGTCTTCTCTAAGGAAGAGAATGAATCGAAAGAAGAAATTTGCGAGGTCGTTTCGCTCTCGTCGCGCCAGAGTGACTGCGTGATAGACTCCAATGTTTTCAATGCCTCGTCTCCATCCACACCTTCATCTTCCGCTTCGTTTTCTTCTTCACCGAAGGAACGCGCTAACTCGAGAGCTTCTTCGTATGACTTTGCTTCTATTTCTATTTCTTCTCGTTTCCTCTTCGTTTTATCCTGATTTGACTTTGTTGTTGCTTTCTTTGATGTCGTTTCTGTACATTTTTCCTTGCGGAAATATGCCGATGCATCAGCCAATGCGAGTTCCATTTTTTTTGGTTCGTCCTCCTCTCGATTCAAATCTTCCAACTGAAGCTCTTCTGCGTCGTTATCGCTGGCGTTATCTTCGTCGTTATCATTGTTTCCAGCGGCGCTCCCATCTTTTAGTCGTTTACTTGCCACTGAAATCTTTTTCAACCGGTCTTCCAATGCGTCTTTGTCTTCCTTTTCTGCAATCATAGCTGCCGTTGTCGCATTCGTTGCGACTGAATCGTCACCTTTCGGTCGTCCTCGAAGGACAACTTCACCGTGTCTATTTAAATCTCGCGCAATGTCCATCTTTGATAGCGCGTCATCGTCGTCGACAAAAATAGTCGCTTGACCACCCGCCATGCCCTTACCAACTTTTTTCTTGACTTGTTCCTTTGCCCCTTGGTAACGATCGAAAACGCCGTATGCGGATTGCCCTGTAACGAGCGCATCGTCCTTGTCCACCTGTAAATTCACAAACTCACTCACGGAATCAACTTGTTTCCTTTTCGCCGATTCATCTTCTAAACGTCTTGAGAACAAAATCAAATCGTTCTTTTCATCTTCGGATTGTGCCTCACCGCCATCTCGCATTTTCTTCATGTACTCTGACTTCAAAAACCGGTGCCAAAACTCTCTCTCCGTCAATTTCTTGTGTTTCACACAATTATCTATGAATGCTTTTCTGACTCCTGGTCGTTCGGCGAAGATTCGATGCATTTTTTCCGAAGTTAACGTGGCTCGAATTTTGTCTCTCTCTACTGAAGCGCCATCCCTAGCGCCGATATCGTCCGCATCCATCTCGCTTTTCAAACCGGTTTTTTGCGTTAAACCCAAGTGCGAAGCGATCGAGGATAACTTTTTCCGTCGCGCGTCCCAAAATTCTGCCTCTGATATGATGCCTTGTCCCACCGTCGCGTCGAAAAGTTCTTTCAAGTCTGGGTTTGTCTCCAATAGTTGTCGCCTTGCCTCCTGTTCTACTCTCGACGGCATCGATGCTTTTTCCACGTCTATTTTCGTCTTTTGCTCTTTAATTGTCTTTGATATGACATCTCTGTCGTTTTCGGTCTGGAAGCGAAAGACAATCGCGCCTCCTCCGAAACTTATTCTCAAGGCGAAATAGTCCATTCCTTTCTTCGCTTTTGACTTTTGTTGGTTTGTGACTGATTCTATCGAGACAATTTTCGATCCTTTAAAGCTACTACTGTGAGTAACATCCTTACTCTCTTCGTTGTCGTCTGTTTTGAAAACAATCTCTCGTTCTGTCACTGTCGCTTCGCCGTTCACTCGCACGCCTTTCGCGATTTCCAACTCGCATTTCCGTTTCACCACCACCAACATATTAATGTTGGCGTTTGGTGTTGTTTCGGTTGTTTCAAATCAAATTCTTTTGTGTTTTTCTCTCTGCTCTCTACTTGTGTTCTTCCACGCAAACGATGACGATGACGAGAGCGAACCCGCCGTCCAAGGATCCATTTCCGCTCGCTCGCTCGCTCGCTCTCTTTCCTCTCTTTCTCGTCGGGCGTTCTGCAGTAGTGTCGTGCAAACAATTTTTTGCAGTCCCGTCGTGAAACTTGTTCTTTTTTTTTTCTTCTTCTTCTTCTTCATCTTCTTTCACACATATTCTTAGATCTCATTTCATCGCGTACCCGTCGCAGGAGACGAGAGGATGAAGTCGCCTTCCTTTCCTCCTTCTCCTCTTCCTCCTACTCACGCGACCAAAACAAAGAAGAGAAAGAGAGTCGTCGCCATCGTCGTCCTGTTTGTCTTCATCGTCTTCCTCTCGAAGGTATTTTCCTCCTCCTCCTCCTCCTCCTCCTCCGTCCTTCTCGCAACAACTGAAAATGGCTCATCATCATCTTCATCGAATAACAACAACAACAACAACAACAACAACAACAACAACAACAACAAAGACGACGAAAATTTACGAGCGCTTAAAGAAATCTTTCTGGAAGAAGAGAGTCAGTCCTCAATCTCGGACGACCCACTCGATTTACAATTTTTAGGATTACAATCCTCTTTGGGAGGCGCGAGTGCGGCGTGTAAATTTCAGTTTGAGATTGCTTCTTGGAGAGAAACGAGACTGTTTTTTGCGTTGCACCCGGAGTGCAGACATTTAGACAAATGCGAGGCAGAGTTACCATCACAGACGACGCTGAGTAAGCAAGTGTTCGATAGCGGTGGGGCGGATACGATAGACGAGAAAAATGAGAAGATTATCAAGCATAACACGTATGTGAAACGGTTTGACGAAGATTTGCGATACGCCCACATGGCAACGATTGCAAAGATGAAAGACAAGCGGATGATTCTACTGTATCAGGCGGCTCCGGGGGCAAGTACAGTGGAAAAGAAAGATAGCGGCGAGGAAGAAAAAGAAAGTAGTGGTGGTAATGAAGGAGATACCACGTATTACGAGTATAAATTAGCGACGGAGGGTTTACAAGACCAGCACATCGAATACACACAGTCGAAGGATTTAGAGGGAAAACAATGGACACCACCGGTAAAGTTGCCGATATATAATGACGCTGCGGTTTGGAGTCCAGTCGTACACATAGATAACAATCAAGTGTACGTGTTCTACTCAGAATCTACTGGATGTAAGAAAGCCGTTCCGTGTAAACCCCCGCAGTGCCCAAAAGGTGAAGTTTGCGAAGTCAACTCCCACGCAGAGATGTGCCATCACACGCCCAAGTCTTTGTGGGTTCCAGGAGGAGATATTAAATACATAAAATCCATCGGAGACCCAGCTGATAATAAATGGACGAAAGCGGTGACGATTCTGTCGCAAGGAGAAGGAGGGGGGATACCGAAAGTTATCGCAAACTCGCTCATTGTGATGAAGAAGACTGGACACTGGGTACTTCCATATTGGAGAGAACAACAGAACGCCATCGAAGACGGAACGTGTACTCGCAAACCAGAATTCAAAGGTTCTAGCGGACCGGATTGCCGATGGAATAAACGATCGAAATGCATGACCGGAGCGCAACCGTTTTCAGGTGTTTTGGTTTCCGAAAATCGAGGGAAAACTTGGCAACCGAGAGGTCAGATCACGCAATCGAATACGAGCTTGATTGAAGGCTCGATTGCAGAATTAAACGATGGAAGGATCATCCAAGTTTTCCGAACTCGCGTCGGATGTGTATATAAGTCATACTCTAAAGACGAAGGGAAGTCATGGACGGAACCCGAACCAATGCCAGTCCCGAATCCAAATTCTAAGGTGTTCTTGATGCGATTAGAACCAAATGGAGAGTTATTGTTGGCGTTCAACAACATGAAAAACCAATACCGTTCGCGAAGAGGTGCCACAAAGTGCCGAGCATGCAGAACGCATTTACACTTGGCGATATCTAGAGATGGAGATGGGAATGAGTGGGAAACGATCGCAAGACTGGAAGATGAGATTGGTTACGAAGCACCTCGGATTCATTACCCTTATATGGTGCAGAAAGACGCGTCGAGCGTTTTAGTCGCATACACTCGCTTTTACTTGGGGAAAAGGAAAGGCTTGACGAGTCTGGACCAAGGCGTCAAAGTGGCAGAAATAGATTTAAAGTCGATAGTTTAGTCAAGATATATAATTATAGTAGCATCGCAGTACAGAACTAGAACGTAGTTTTTCATAGTAGTAATAGTAGTAATAGTAATCGCTCGATCACTTTTTTAATAACTGTTTCTCGACTTTCTGAGCAAATTCGTCGAACCTTTCCAAGTCTTTCCCTATTATTGAACCAACGAGCGGGCTGACAAGTTCTCCGACTGGTTTCAGTACAGCCGGAACTTCGTATTCGATCATCATTTCTATCTTCGTATTATTGTTTCCTACTTCTTTGAACGTAACAGATCCTCTATTTCTTAAACCGTCCTCGGACTTCCAAGCTATTCGTTCGTATTCCACTGGTTCCAAGTCTTTCGCCGTCCAAGAAAATTGCAGTTTTTGACCAAACTGTTCTGTCTCCAAAATCCACTTGGTTTTCGTTCTGTCCTTGTCGTCGTATTCAACTTTTGCTATCCAGGGCATCCAATTCGGTATCCTCGTTCGATCTTGCCACAACTGCCAACAAATCTTGAGCGGTACTTGTGTTTCAACCGAGGCGACGTTTTTGACGTAGTTGTCGATGTCTGCGGCGTAGATACGAATACTATTGTTTGAACGAATGCGACAATTTCCTCCTCGTTTTGCTCGAGGGAGCAAAAAACCAATTTTATGAAACTGTCTTGAAGAAGACGAGAATGAAGAAGAAGAAGAAGAAGATGGTGGCGGTGAGGACAGAGACGCTACTCGTGCAGTTGGACTGATGAGAGCAGCGTTCATTTTATTCTTATTATATTGCGTTTTCTTTCTCCTCTTCTTTCAACAAAAACTGAAGAAAAAATTGCTCCTCCCATGATTGATGTCCTTTTTTTAAATAAATAAAAAAATTGGATTTTTATCATTTTCCCCGATATTACGTCGATTTTTTAAATACATTTGCATAATATCAGACGAATATAATTAATTGTCAATATTCATCTTTTTTATTCAGGAAATATCGATTTAAAATTAAAATAAGATATTTTTTTGCTAAATTACGAAAATTAAATAATATAATTTATAATTTAGTAAATAAAATT
>Ga0310343_10000803_pt1 | contig 15430 bp, 12 predicted proteins | sample HC15DNA2025_MG_FD_203519 | JGI IMG/M metagenome (GOLD analysis project Ga0310343, IMG submission 203519) | Marine microbial communities from station ALOHA, North Pacific Subtropical Gyre - HC15-DNA-20-25_MG | ecosystem: Environmental > Aquatic > Marine > Oceanic | place: Pacific Ocean: North... | reverse complement strand
GGCTTCGAGGATCCCGTCGCCCAGGATATTCTCTCCAAAGTTTCCGTCGGTTCCGATGAAGCCGAGGATCCCGCAGCCGAGGAACCCGAAGCCGCAGCCGAGGAACCCGAAGCCGCAGCCGAGGAACCCGAAGCCGCAGCCGAGGAACCCGAAGCCGCAGCCGAGGAACCCGAAGCCGCAGCCGAGGAACCCGAAGCCGAAGCCGAGGAACCCGAAGCCGAAGCCGAGGAACCCGAAGCCGAAGCCGAGGAAGAGTCCAAAAACGACTAGTTTGCCAAGAATTTCATGAGTGTCCGCATACATGCCATTGCCAAGGAGGTCGACAAGGCCAGCAAGGAGATCCTCGAGATTCTCCAAGAGCGCGGATACGACGTAAAGAGCGCCTCATCCACCCTCGACAACATTACCGCTCAATCGCTCATCGATGAATTTAAGGTAACCGAGCAGGAGGATGCCGTCTCCGAGCCCCCGCCTGCCGAGCCTGACGATTCCGCTTCCGATGAAGAGGAGTCGAGCGATGAGGACTCCGCTCCCGCGGATTCGGGCAGCGTTCCAATCGTCAAGAGCAAGGCTGATCTCGAGAAGGAAAGACTGGAGAAGGAAGCGCTCGAAAACCCGCCTGATGAATCTGGAGATGATGAGGAAACGAAACCTTCTCAAGATGCAGGTTCGGATTCTCCTCAGGGAAAGGCTCCTTCAGTTCCTCCCCCTCCAACCAAAAGGGCGTCCGCTCCCCCGCCCCCGACTTCGGCGGGCAAAGCTCCGGTGCCTCCTTCCGTTCCCTCCCCCGGATCCGGGGAGTCGGATGGTGGAGTGGTTGAAGGAAACAAGATCATCCTGAAGCCTCCCATTGTCGTTCGCGACTTCGCCGGCTTGATTGGGCTCAAGCCCTTTCAATTGATTTCCGAGCTCATGGAAATGGGTATTTTTGCCTCCATGAACCAGACTGTCGAGGAGGAGGTAGCCCGCAAGATTGCAAAAATCAAGGGTTTTGAGCTTGAGATCAAGCATCGTGGAGAAAAGGCGGATCCGACTGAGAAGGTAGTGCAGGAGGAGGTCGATGAGAATGACGAGAAATTCCTCAAGACTCGCCCGCCCGTGGTTTGTATCCTCGGACACGTCGACCATGGCAAAACCACTCTTCTCGACACCATTCGCAAGGCCAACGTCGTTGCCGGCGAGGCTGGTGGCATTACCCAGCACGTCGGAGCCTACCAGATCGAGCGCAACGGCCAGAAGATCACTTTCATCGATACGCCCGGCCACGCCGCCTTCTCCAAGATCCGAGAGAGAGGCGCTAACTTGACGGACGTTGCGGTCCTTGTGGTTGCGGCCGATGATGGGTTCATGCCCCAGACCGACGAGGCCCTTAAGTTTGCCCAGCGAGCCCAAGGATCACTCTTGGTGGCCGTTAACAAGATAGACGTCAAGGGGGCCGACGTGGAAAAGGTCAAGACCCAGATGCAGGAGCGATCGATCGCTTCCGAGGACTGGGGGGGAGAAGTTGTCACGGTTCCGATTTCCGCCTTGAACGGAGACAACGTGGAGGAATTGCTTGATATGATTCTCCTCCAAGCGGAACTGATGGAATTGAAGGCAAATCCGGATGCCGTAAGCGAAGGGGTCGTGGTCGAGGCCCGGCAAGAGGTCGGACGAGGCGCTACGGCTACCGTAATCGTCCAGAAAGGCACCCTCAAGATAGGAGACTCGGTTCATTGCGGTTCGGTATTCTGCAAGGTCAAGGCGATGATCGACGACAAGGGCAATCAGGTTAAGTCCGCTCCACCCTCCACCCCCGTTAATATTCTCGGTTGGTCGGGAGTGCCCGACGCAGGGGCGGTCTTCAAGGGGTCCAAGAACGAGCGCCAGGCCAAAAGAGAGGCCGAGCAATTCGCCTTGGGTGGCAAAGAGCCCGAGGCTGCGCCCGAAGAAATGGGTGAGGGAGAGGATGAAGTTTCGGGTGTCGACGCTTTGTTCGCCGCCATTTCAAAGAGTAAGAAGACGACCTATCGGGTCGTTCTGAAAGCCGACGTCCGGGGTTCCCTGGAAGCACTCATCGGTTCGCTAGAGCTTATAGAAAGTGATAAGGTCCTGCTTGAGGTTCTTCAATCGGACGTGGGTCAGGTCACCAAGAACGACGTCAAAATGGCCAACACTTCCGGCGCGGACGTGATCGGTTTCAACGTCAAACTGGAGAATGGCGTCATGGGAGAGGCCAAGCACCTCGGCGTGCAGGTTTTCCAGAACAACATCATTTACGAGATCATCGACTTGGTCAGGGACAATATGGCCGACTTGCTTGAACCAGAGCTGGTTGAGCAGAAGACCGGTCGGGCGGAGATTCGCCAAGTGTTTAAGGTAAGCAAGGGGCGCACGGTCGCCGGTTCGATGGTCATGGAGGGTGCTATCATCAGAAACAAGGGAGCCCGCCTTATCCGCAATGGGGAAGTCATCGCGGAGGGCAAGATCGACACCCTCAAGCGCTTTAAGGACGACGTCACTGAAGTCAAGGCCGGCTTCGAGTGCGGTATCCGGCTGGATTCCTTCGACAAGTACGAGGAAGGGGACGTCCTGGAAACCTTTGAGGTCGAGAAAACTCGTCCGACCCTCTAGCTTGAAGGGCAAATGAGCCTCCGGCTTGCTCGAGTCAACGAATTGGTAAAGCGCGAAATCGGCAATTACCTTAGGACGCGCTACCGTTCCGAGAGCGTTTGCTGGACCATCACTTCCGTGGAAGTGGCCGCCGACTTGAGAAACGCCACCGTGGCTTACTCCGTTCTTGGCGACGAAGTCAAGACCCGTGAGGCTCAGGCTTTCTTCCGCAAGCATGCAGGGGAGATCCGCAAGGAGGTGAGCCGGCACGTTATCCTCAAGTACTCCCCGCGCTTGCAGTTCGTAAGGGACTATGGGATTGAGCGCGGAAACCGGGTCATGGAAATCCTCGACGAACTTGAGGAGGAGGAAAGCGAATCCTCGACGGAGGAGGAAAAGCCAAACGAGACGTAAGGTGTGACGCAGGTGGGGCATCTTGTCTCAAAAATCCCGTCCCTTTCCCGTTATGGCTATGGGTTGAATTACGTATCTATATAATAGTTAGTATCTTGTGTGTATATGTAGAAAAGGCGCAGGAGTTGCATGTGTGAGGGTGTGAGTAAAATAATTGGTATAGATCTCGGCACGAGCAATTCGTGCATGGCGGTTATGGAAGCGGGTGAACCTAAGGTAATTCCCAATTCCGAAGGCATGAGGACTACCCCCTCGATCGTTGCATTCAGCAAGAACGGCGAGAGGTTGGTTGGTCAGGCGGCCAAGCGCCAAGCGGTTACGAACCCCGCGAACACCATTTTCTCGGCCAAGCGGCTCGTTGGCAGGAAGTTTTCCGAAGTTAAGGATGAGGTTGCCAATCTCCCCTTCAAGGTGGTGGAAGGGAAGAATGAAGCCGCCGTTATCGAGTGTGAGATCGACGGCAAGAAGGAAACCTTCATGCCCGAGCAGATTTCCTCCATGGTCTTGGCCAAGCTCAAGGCGGATGCCGAGTCTTACCTGGGGGAGCCGGTTACAAAAGCCGTTATAACCGTCCCCGCCTATTTTAACGACGATCAAAGAAGGGCAACCAAGGATGCAGGCGCCATTGCCGGACTGGAAGTCGAGAGAATCGTTAACGAGCCCACTGCCGCTTCCCTGGCCTATGGTTTGGACAAGAAAGGAAATGAAGAGGAGACCATTGCAGTCTACGACCTGGGGGGTGGAACTTTCGATATCAGCATTCTTGAGATTGCGGATGGAGTTTTCTCCGTCAGGTCGACTAACGGGGACACCCAGCTCGGTGGAGACGACTGGGACCAGAAGATCATCGACTGGCTGATTGGGGAATTCAAGTCCGAGCAGGGAATCGACCTTTCTTCCGATCCGATGGCCATGCAGAGGCTCAAGGAGGAGGCCGAGAAGGCCAAGATGTCTCTTTCCTCGTCCCAGTCGACTGAAATCAACTTGCCTTTCATCACGGCCGACCAAGACGGTCCGAAGCACCTCAACGTCACCTTGTCCAGAGCGAAGCTGGAACAGATTTGCGATCAGCTCTACGCTCGAACCAAAGCTCCCTTCGAGAAGTGCCTCAAGGATTCCGGCCTCAGTATTGGCGACGTACACAACTTGGTTCTGGTCGGGGGTATGACGCGGAGTCCCAAGATCGTTGATTTGGTTAAGGAGCTTGGCGGCAAGGACCCTCATCAAGGGGTGAACCCGGACGAGGTCGTTGCCATTGGAGCAGCCATACAAGGTGCAATCCTAAGTGGAGACGAGGGAGTGGGTGACGTTCTCTTGCTCGACGTTACTCCCCTAACGCTTGGTATCGAGACCGCGGGAGGGGTTTGCACCGCCATGATCGAGAGCAACACCACCATTCCCCACAAGAAATCCCAAGTTTTTTCGACTTACGCCGATAATCAGCCGGCGGTCGACATCGTGGTTCTGCAGGGCGAGCGTAAAATGTCCCAGGACAACAAAACTCTCGGAACCTTCAAGCTTGATGGCATTGATCCCGCTCCGCGCGGCACGCCGCAAATCGAGGTCACCTTCGATATCAACTCAGATGGAATCCTCACTGTCACGGCCAAGGATCAAAATACCGGGAAGGACCAGAAAATCACCATTTCGGGCTCTTCCAGCATGGATGAGGCGGAAGTGGAGCGCTTGCGCAAGGAAGCGGAAAAGTACGCCGAGCAGGATAAGGAGCGCATGGAGCTCGTCCAGGTCCGTAATGAACTCGACTCCATGGTCTATCAGTGCGAGAAGCAACTTGCCGATCTCGGCGACAAAGCTCCCGACGAAGTCAAGACTACGGTGGACGGCCTTCTTTCCGAAGCCAAGAAAGTTCTCGAGAAGGAAGATGCCGACCTGACCGAGCTCAAGGCCGCCAAGGAAAACCTCCAGAAGAGCTTCGAGGAGATTGCCAAGGCGGCAGGTCCCATGCCCGGTCCGGAAGCGCAACCCGATCCCGCCAAGTCCGATGCTTCGGAAGGTGAGGAAGGGGACAAGAAGGATGAGGATATCGTCGACGCCGATTTCGAGGTGGTGGACGACGAGGACGAGAAGAGCTGAGATTTCAAATGACATCCCCCGCTGTTCAAGCGAAGGGGTTCGCTAACCCGAAAATCTAAACCAACCCAAAACAAAAGGAACATGAGCAAAGTAAAAATAACTCCGTTGGGAGATCGCGTCTTGGTCAAGCACGTCGACGATGACGAGCAAGTCAAAGGCGGGATTATCATTCCCGACTCCGCGAAGGAAAAGCCCCAGGAAGCCGAAGTAGTGGCCCTTGGTACCGGTCGGAAGGACGATGACGGCAACGCCGTTGCCTTTCAGGTCAAAAAGGGAGACAAGGTACTGATCAGCAAGTACGGCGGCACCGAGGTCAAGCTCGACGACGTCGAGTACCAGCTCGTCCGGGAAGACGATATTCTCGGCGTCATCGGATAAAGGCTTTCCCATCTGAAACTCATTAACCACTTACTTACTTAAAAAAATGGCTAAGCAAATATTATTCGACGAAGCAGCCCGTAAAAAAGCCCTCAAGGGCGTCAATACCCTTGCCGATGCAGTCAGCGTGACGCTCGGACCCAAGGGTAGAAACGTGCTGATCGACAAGAAATTCGGTTCCCCGACCGTAACCAAGGACGGTGTGACCGTAGCGAAGGAAATCGAGCATGCGGACCCCTATGAAAATATGGGAGCCCAGATGGTGCGCGAAGTTGCATCCAAGACTTCGGACGCTGCCGGCGATGGTACCACCACCGCTACCGTTCTGGCCGCCGCCGTCTACCAAGAAGGTCTCAAGAACGTAGCCGCCGGAGCCAATCCCGTCTACCTCAAGCGCGGGATCGACAAGGCTGTCGAAGCAGGCGTGAAAAAGCTCCTGCGCGACAGCAAAAAGGTTTCCGACCGGGAGGAAGTCCGTCAGGTCGCAACCGTTTCCGCCAACTGGGATGGTGAGATCGGCGAAATCATCGCCGACGCCATGGACAAGGTCGGAAAGGACGGCACCATTACCGTAGAGGAGGCCAAGAGCATCGAGACCACCCTCGACGTCGTGGAAGGCATGCAGTTCGACAAGGGCTACCTCAGCCCCTACTTCTGCACCAACAACGACACCATGGAGGCCGTTCTCGAGGACTGCTACATCCTTATCAACGAGAAGAAGATCACCGCCTTGAACGACTTGTTGCCCTTGCTTCAACTCGTTTCAAAGGAAGGAAAACCTCTCCTGATCATTGCCGAGGACGTAGAGGGCGAAGCTCTTGCCGCTCTCGTGGTGAACAAGCTCCGCGGCACCCTCAACGCTTGTGCCGTAAAGGCTCCCGGTTTTGGTGATCGTCGTAAGGAAATGCTTCGCGACATCGCCATCCTGACCGGTGGTCGCTGCATCACCGAGGACCTCGGCATCAAGCTCGAGAACATCCAGCTTTCCGATCTCGGCCGGGCCAAGCGCCTCTCCGTGGACAAGGAAAATACCGTTATCGTCGAGGGTTCCGGAAAGGCTTCCGACATCCAGGGACGCGTCAAGCAGATCCGTCGTCAAATCGAGGAAACTACCTCCGATTACGACCGCGAAAAGCTTCAGGAGCGTCTCGCCAAGTTGGCCGGTGGTGTTGCCGTCATCAACGTGGGGGCCGCTACGGAACCTGAGATGAAGGAAAAGAAGGCTCGCGTCGAAGACGCCCTTCATGCAACCCGCGCTGCCGTCGAGGAAGGCATTCTTCCCGGTGGAGGCGTTGCCCTTCTCAGGGCCGCCAATGCCATTGAGAAAGCCGCAGACGACCTTGAGGGCGACGAAGCCATCGGCGCCGCAATCGTTCGCAGGGCCATCGAGTCTCCCCTGCGCAGGCTTTGCGACAATGCCGGGGTCGAAGGTTCGCTGGTCGTCCAGCAAGTCCTCAAGTCCAAGGGTTCCATGGGCTACAACGTAGCCACCGACACTCATGAGGACCTCATTAAGGCCGGAGTCGTTGATCCGACCAAGGTTACCCGTACTGCGCTCCAGAACGCAGGTTCGGTAGCCGGTCTTCTCCTGACCACCGACTGCATGATCACCGATATTCCGGAGGAGGAAAAGCCCGCCGCCGGAGGACATGACCATGATCATGGCATGATGTAAGGTTATTTCCTTGCTGCATTTTGAAAGGGCGCCTCCAAACGGGGGCGCCTTTTCTTTGGTCTGGAATCCGGAGATCTACCCTTTGGCAAAGTCTGGATAGGTCTTTTTTGCAGTCGATTTTTTCCTCTTCTGTTTCCAATAATAGGCAGATGAATAAATTCTTCGCACTCTTGCTTGCACTGGCATCTGCGCTTTCCACCGCGGCCGAGGAATGGAACCAGTTCCGGGGGCCTTCCGGCCAGGGCCATGCGGCTTGGGATAATTTGCCCCTGAAATGGAACCGCAAGGAATCCGTTGCCTGGAAAACCGATCTTCCCGGCAAGGCATGGTCTTCCCCGATTCAAGTCGGCGAGTCCCTGATTCTGACCAACGCCATCGAGCAAGAGGACGGCCGACTGAACCTGGAAGCCTTGGCCCTTGACCTCGCCACCGGTGAAAGGGAATGGAGCGTTTTCTTGTTCGGGTACGACAAAGCGCCCCGTATCCACAAGAAGAACAGTCATGCCAGCCCGACCCCGTTTCATGACGGAGAACGGATTTTCGTACATTTCGGGAATCTCGGGACGGCCTGTCTTTCGAAAGACGGCAAGGTGGTGTGGAAGAAAAGGTTCGACTATAGCCCCGTCCACGGCAGCGGGTGTTCCCCCGTCGTCCATGGCGACCTGTTGCTGTTCAGCGCCGACGGCGCTCAAAACCCGGGGCTTTACGCCCTCGATAAAAAAACGGGGGAAGTCAGGTGGAAGGCCAAGCGGGATAGCGAAGCCAAGAGAAAGTTTTCCTTCTGTACGCCCCTAGTCGTTTCGCACAAGGGAAGGGAGCAAATCATCAGCCCCGCCAGCGATTACGTCTTCTCCTACGACCTGCAGGGCAATCAGCTTTGGAAATCCCATTATCCCGGCGGATATTCCGTCGTTCCCAGACCGGTCCATGAAAATGGAATGATCTACGTGGGGAGCGGTTACGACAGACCCACGCTCTATGCGGTAAGGATTGACGGAAAGGGCGACGTTACCGATACCCACGTTGTCTGGAAACGGAGTCGATCGGTCCCGCACAACCCCTCGCCCGTTCTTGTCGGGTTTAAGGAAGGAACGCTTCTCTTCATGGCTGCGGACAGCGGGGTCGTGAGTTGCCTGGATGCCCGGACCGGAGAGCTCAAGTGGATGGAGCGGGTGGCAGGGAGCTGTTCCGGTTCCCTGTTGCATGCCGCGGGCATGATTTATCTCACGGACGAGGGGGGGACGACCTTCGTTTTCCGAGCCGCTCCGAAATACGATTTGCTTGCTGAGAACGAACTTGAGGAGCGGACCCTGGCGAGCCCGATACCGGTGCCCGGAGGGTTGGTCCTGAGAACGGAATCGGCGGTCTGGAAAATCAGCGGAAAGTAACCCCGGGCGTCCTTAGGCGGACTCCCTCTTCTCCTCCGCAAACCTAGCCGACTGCTCTTCCGCGTGGTAGGAGGAGCGAACGAGTGGTCCCGACTCGACTACCTGTATGCCCATGGCAAGAGCCTCCTCTTTCCAGCGGGCGAATTCCTCGGGAGTCGCCCAGCGGTCGATGGCGGCGTACTGTGGGCTCGGCTGGAGGTATTGCCCCAAGGTGAGCACGTCCAGTTCGATGGCCGCCAAATCCAGCAGAGCCTGCCTGATTTCATCTTCTTTCTCCCCCAGTCCGAGCATGATCCCGGACTTGATAGGGAAGCCGCGGCGCTTGGCATGGGCCAGGACGTCCAGGCTTCTCTGGTAGCTGGCCGTCTTGCGAATGGGTCTCTGCAGCCTCTCGACGGTCTCGAGGTTGTGGTTGAAGAGGTTGGGGTTGGCGTCGAGCACGACGTCGAGGTTCTCGAAGTTTCCCTTGAAGTCCGGCACGAGGACCTCGATGGCGGTGTTGGGGTTTCGGTGCCGGACGGCCCGGATGGTGGCGGCCCAGACCTTGGCCCCGCCATCGGGCAGGTCGTCGCGGGCAACGGAGGTCAGGACGCAATGCCTTAGCCCCATCTTGAAGACCGCATCCGCTACCCGCGGAGGCTCGGCGAGATCCAGTTCGGTGGGCATGCCGGTCTGGACGGCGCAGAAAGTACAGGCTCGCGTGCAGACGTTACCGAGGATCATCAGGGTTGCCGTTCCCCGCGACCAGCATTCGCCCATATTCGGGCACTGGGCGCTTTGGCAGACCGTGTTGAGCTGATTCTTGTCCACGATATCCCTCACCCCGACGTACTCGGGGCCGGAGGGAAGCTTGGCTCGAAGCCAGGTGGGCTTCTTGGACTTGGTTTTCGTGGAAGACACTTTCGGTTGCAAAATGAATTACGGTTGGATCGAGTCGGGGCCCGCTCCGCTCTGCTTGCGGTAACTCCCGGCGGACTGATCCTTATGATAAAGGGAAAAGCCGTGTTTGTCCAAGTTTTCCTCGGAAAGGGAGCTTTTTTCGCTGGTAGTCGAATGATTCAGCGAGAGGGAAGGGGAAGCCGGGACCCTCTTGATAGGTTCCTTGGTCACGGGATGCTCCGAGAGGGGAGTGTCGGAGGCCTTTTGCTCCACCTCAATGATTTCCTCGGGTTGCTTGCCGTTGAGTACGATGTATTGGTAGACCGGCATGTTGAGGGAGGGGAGGCTTAGGCGGATTTCTTCTTCCGGGGCGGGAACTCGAACCCGATCCCCCCGCCTTCCTTGAGGATGAGGTTGGCATCGAAGGGCCGTCGGGTCCGCTTGGAGACGAAGCCCTTGATCAATCCGGTCTTCTTCTCGGTCACCAGCTTTTGGAGCTCCTCGAGCGGTATCTCCTTGTCGAGCAGTTTTCTGGTGATCCTGAAGTTGCAATCCTCATCCGAAACCTTCTTGTGCCGGGTGCAGAGGAAGGAACGGGTGGTTTGCCTGATTTCGGCTTGGCACAAGGGGCAGTCGGCCACCTTGGGCGCATCGTTGATTTGTTCCTTCTCGTCTTCCCCTTGTTCGTCCTCGTTCTCGAACACGAAGGAAACTTTGTAGTCATCCTCCAGCTTGAGGATGGCGGAGAACTTGCGTCCTTGCCTGGAGATGAAGTCGTCCAAGGGCCCGATTCTTCCTTCCTTGAGCAATTGATCGACTTCCTCGACGGGCAACCTGCGACCTGCGATGCTCTTGGGAATCCTGAAGTCGCCCTCCACGTTCTGGTAGAAACTGAGTCCCTCGAATAGGGGTTCGTCGTTCACGGGCGAACGAAGGGTGGTGTCCTTGAAGTTGTCGGTCGATTCCTTGAAGGTTGTGGTCTTCTCGACGAAATTCTCCGTCAGTTTGGAGATTTCCTCCATGAACTGCTCGCGGGTCATTTCACCTTCCTCGATTTTGCGGAGCTTGTGTTCCCATTCGCCCGTCAGGCTTGGGCTGGTGAGCACGTCCGTTCCGGCCGCCTCGAGGAAATGAAAAAGGTCTTCCGCCTTGAGGGTAGGGTGCAATTGCGTTCCTTCTCGGCCGACGTATTTTTCCTTGATGAGGTGCTCGATGGTCGAGGCTCTCGTGGCTGGGGTGCCGAGACCCTTTTCCTTGAGCGCCTCGGCCAAGTCCTCGTCGTCAATGAACTTGCCGGCCCCTTCCATGGCCGAGAGGAGGGTCGCCTCACTGTAGCGCGGAGGCGGCTTGGTCTCGTCCGCATGGAGCTGCGCGTCGATACGGCTGGCGCTTTCGTTATCCTCGGGGAGGAGGGGAGGCAGGGTGTCCTCGGGCTGGTTGTCCTTTCCGTAGATGGCCAGCCAGGAAGGCTCGACCAGTACCCGGCCCTCAGTCTTGAACTGGTGTCCGACGAGGTTGCTGGCGCGGGTCGTTACGTCCCATTGGGCCGGAGGATAAAAGACGGAGATGAAACGCTTCAGGATCAGGTTGTAAATCTTAAGCTCATTTGCATCCAGGCTGCGCGGGGGCGTATTCGTGGGGATGATGGCGAAGTGGTCGCTGATCTGCTTGTTGTTGAAGATTTTCTTGTTCTTCTCGTCCACCCATCCCGACTGGAGCACGAGCTGGGCATGGGGAGCAAGCTCGCCGGAGACCGTCCCGAGCATCTCCAGGCAGGTCGATCCGTAGTCTTCGGGCAAGGCCTTGGAATCGGTACGGGGATAAGTGATGGCCTTGTGGCGCTCGTAAAGGGACTGGGCAAGCTGGAGGGTCCGGCTTGCGGGAAAGGAGTGCAGGCGGTTGGCCTCCCGCTGGAGGGTGGTGAGGTCATAGAGCCTTCCCGGGCTTTGTGGCGAGCGCTTCTTGGTCTCGGAAACCTCGGCCTTGTCGGTCTGGCTGACTTCCTGGAAAATTCTCTCCGCTTCCTCCTTGTCCCATAGCCGGTCGATACGGTCGTGCTTGTCACCGTCGCTTTTCTTGAAGCCCTCCTTTTGGAAGATCCCCTGGTAGTTGCCCTCGGTGAGGGAAAAATCCGCCGTGATCCTGTAGTAGGCGCGGGGAACGAAATCGCGAATTTCCTTCTCCCTCTCGATTACCAGGGAAAGGGTTGGCGTCTGGACCCGGCCGACGGTCGAGACCTGCCTGCTTCTGCCCCGGCTTCGCTTGATGGTAACGGCCCGGGTGCCGTTGATCCCGATCAGCCAGTCCGATTCGGAGCGACACCGGGCGGCATCCTGCAGGGGTTGAAGTTCCTCACCCTCGCGAAGGTTCGCGAAGGCCTCCTTGATGGACTGGTCGGTCATGGAGAGCATCCACAACCGCTTGACCGTCTTCTTGGACTTGGCCAGTTCGTAGATATAGGTGAAGATGAGTTCACCCTCGCGACCGGCGTCGCAGGCATTTACGACCACTTCGACGTCCTTGCGCTTGAGCTGCTTCTTGAGCTGCTGAAACTTCTTCTTGGTCGCGGCGATGGGCTTGAGCTGAAACTCCGGCGGGATGATGGGGAGGTTCCCGATTTTCCAGGCCTTCAGTTTCTTGTCGAAGTCGTCCGGCATGTAGAGCTCGACCAAATGTCCGACGGCGCAATCGATGACCCATTCGTCGTTTTCAAAAAAGTCATCCTTCTTGGGGACGTTGCCCAGGACGCGGGCAAGGTCGCGGGCGACGCTCGGCTTTTCTGCGATGACTAGTTTTTTCACTTGGTGGGCAATGGGTTGAGGGTCGAGCGAATGTGTCAGGAAGGCATGAAACGGGGAAGGATCTCGTCCATTTGGCCGAGCAGGTGAACCATCGTGTCGGCCGTCTCGTCGCCCATGTTGGAGATACGGAAGGTCTTTCCCTTCATCTTTCCGTAGCCCCCGTCGATGGAGATCTTCTTTTCTTGTCTGAGGGCGTCGACGAAGCCGGCCAGGTCGATTTCAAGGTTGTTCTTCACGCAGGAAAGCGACTTGGAGGCAAACTGTTTCTCTGGCAAGAGCTCGAACCCCTTGGACTCGACCCAGGCATGGACCATGTCGTTGAGGTCGGAATGCCTCTGGTGCCGCGCTTCGACGCCCTCCTTGAAAATCTTTTCCAAGGTATGGTTGAGGGCATGGATCAGGGGAATGACGGGAGTGCTTGGCGTCATCCCCTTCTCGTGGTTCTTGCGGAACTCGAGAAAGTCGAAGTAATAGCCTCGGCCCTCCACTTGCTCGGCCCTTGCGAAGGCTCGTTCCGAAACGGAGAGCAGGGCCAGGCCGGGGGGCATGGCAAGGGCTTTCTGGCTGCCCGTGAGGATTACGTCGATGCCCCAATCGTCCTTGGGTATGGGTACGACCGAAAAGGAGCTCACGGTATCGATCACGGAAATGACCTCGGGGAAATCGCGCAGGACCTCCATGATCTCGGGGAGGGGGTTCATCATCCCGCAGGACGTCTCGTTGTGGACGAGGGTCACGACGTCGTACTGTCCACTTGATAGTTGGTTGCGGAGTTCCTGCGGATCTATGTTCCTGCCCCAGTCGACCTGGAGGGCATCGGCTTCCTTTCCGCACCTGCGGGAGACGTCCAGCCATTTGTCGGAAAACGCCCCGCACATGCAGCAGAGAACTTTCTTGTTGGTCAGGTTCCGGATGGATCCTTCCATCACTCCCCAAGCGCTGGAAGTGGACAGAAAGACGGGGTCCTCGGTTTGAAAAAGTTTCTTCAGGTTCGGCTGGCACGACTGGTAGAGCGCGACGAAGTCTTGGCTCCGGTGGCCCATGACGGGCGTGGACATGGCCTGATAGGTATCCTCCGCTACGTTGACCGGTCCCGGTATGTGAAGCTTGTAGTCAATCATAAGTCATGTCATTTCCCGTTGGGGACCAACTCGTGGGACTTGTTGTCCTTGCCGACGATGACCACCCGTGGTTCCCAGACGGATGCTTCCTCTGGTTCGAGGTTGATGAAGGTGAGGATGACCAGGAGGTCGCCCACGCTGCCCTTGTGCGCGGCCGCTCCGTTCAAGGCGATCTCCCCTGATCCCTCTGGCGCGGGGATGCAGTAGGTCTCGAACCTTTCCCCGTTGGAGATGTTCCCGACGAGAATCTTCTCGTGATGCAGGAATCCGGCCTCCTTCATGAGGGTGCGGTCGATGGAAAGGCTGCCCGAATAATCGGGGGATACAGCCGTAACGGTCGCCCGGTGAAGCTTGGATTTCAATAAGGTTACTTGCATCCGAAGATAGAAAAGAGGAACCCACCATCAAATCGCCTTCCTTCCCAAAGTCAATCGATCAAAGAGCTCGGGGAGGGGAATGCGGTTGTCAAGAAGGCCATTTTTCTTAGATTTTGGCCAAGCATGGATACGGAAACCCGTTCATGGGCCAGGAGAAAGTGGACAGACTTCGAAGGTTTTGTCGAAGGGGTTATCTATGATCGCGACCTTTCCGTGTCGGCCCGCCTTTTCGGTCTCTTCCTTCGGCCTTTTTCCTACCTTTTTTCGGCCATCGTCCGCCTGAGGCTTTTTCTCTACTCGCATCGCTTGCTCTTCAAGGACCGTCCGCTCGACTGCCTTGTCCTGGTGGTCGGAAACCTAACCGTGGGCGGGACGGGCAAGACTCCGGTGGTTGAGCGCTTTACCAAGGAATTGATGGCCAAGGGCAAGAAAGTGGCCATCCTTAGCCGCGGTTACAAGAGCAAGGAGGAGCCCCGCCAACCCCTCTGGCGAAGGCTCTTTAGGCGTGGGGACGAAACCCCGCCCAAGATCGTCAGTGATGGAGAGAGGGTGCTGCTCGATTCCGAGGAGGCGGGCGACGAGCCCTACATGCTGGCGATGAATCTTCCCGGGGCGGTCGTCCTGGCGGACAAGGACAGGGTCAAGGCGGGCCGTTTCGCCATCCAAAGATTCAAGTCCGACGTCCTTATCCTCGACGACGGCTTCCAGTACCTGCCGATCAAGGGTACCCTCAACCTGCTTTTGGTCGACCAGACCAACCCCTTCGGCAACCGCTGCCTGCTGCCCCGTGGAATCCTGCGCGAACCCGTCAGGCATCTCTCGCGGGCGTCCTACGTCTTCCTGACCAAGTCCGAGATCGAGCCCGAGCTGGAACTTCTCCAGACCATTAGAAAGTACAACCGCAACGCCGAGATCATCCGTTGCGTCCACAAGCCCAAGTTCTTCAAGGAGATCAACGGCGACGAGGTCAAGCCCCTCAACCTGCTTCATGAAGCCTACGTCGGGGTCTTTTGCGGGATCGCTTCCCCGCGTGGCTTCGAGCAGCTCATCATGAGGATGTCGGGCGAATTGCGCTTCCGGCGAAGGTTTCTCGATCACCACAGGTATGAGGAGGAAGAGCTCGATCGCCTTTTCCTGCAGGCCAAGAATGCCGGTGCGGACGTCATGGTGACTACGGAAAAGGACGCCGTCCGCATACCTCCGAACTACAAGTCCCTGATCCCTTTTTACTACGTCCGGATGGAGATTGAGATTACGGAGGGATTCGAGGATTTCGAGGAGGCCGTTGCGGGCATATGCTTCCCTGATCGCAACGGTGATTCCGGCCCGGCCGGCTCCCCGCCCGGCGAGGAAAGAAAGCCCGCCACGGTCTAGGAGTCCTCGGAGCGGAAGGACCTTGCCGTTTCCACGAGGGCCTGGACGCACTCGATCTTGCCCTGTGGCCTGATTCCGTGGCCCAGGTTGAGGACGTGGCCCGGGTCCCCGTTCATGGAGAGGAGGAGGTTGCGGGCCGCTTCCTCCACTTCGGAGGGCGAGGTTTCCATGAGGGCGGGGTCCAAGTTGCCCTGCAGGGCGAAAGGATGGGGGAAGGTTTCACGGGCTTCGCGAAGATCGCATTCATGATCCAGGCTGATCCCCTGCGCCTTGCATCCCGCGAGGAGGTTTACCCTGTCCTTGGGCGTCTTGGCGTAGAGAATGACGGGGGCCTCCC
>Ga0310343_10000801_pt1 | contig 15436 bp, 12 predicted proteins | sample HC15DNA2025_MG_FD_203519 | JGI IMG/M metagenome (GOLD analysis project Ga0310343, IMG submission 203519) | Marine microbial communities from station ALOHA, North Pacific Subtropical Gyre - HC15-DNA-20-25_MG | ecosystem: Environmental > Aquatic > Marine > Oceanic | place: Pacific Ocean: North... | reverse complement strand
GATTCAAATTTCCAGATACAATTCAAATTAGGTCCAAAACCTATGTTATGGGATGAATCTACAGAATTTGATCCATCAAATGTAATATTTTTATTCAATGGTAAGGATAAACCAATATGGCCAATTACAGAGGGATTGATAATTGGTGCTGTGTTTTCTCCGAAGGTAATTGGAATAGTACCACCAATTCCTGAAAAACTTCTATTTACATTAAATTGAATGGGATTTCCTTCGAATAAATCTAAATTTGGAGAATATCTAAATTCCCAATCGGAAGGTGTTGAGATTTTCATTTTTGCTAATTGTCTCATATCATTCTGTAGTGGGATTTCTAACAAACGATTACCAGTAAATCCTGAATGTGCAGAGAATAATGTTGACTCATTCCAACCCCAGGTTCCTAATTCTAAATTAATCCAACTATCTTTAGGATTAACTAATTCGGATGTTTTGATAAATTTACCATCAATCATACAACAACCTCCAAAATAAGTATCGGTCCAGCCTTGTTGATTTAACCACTCTAAAAATAATTCAATCTCATTATTTTGTAAAATTTCATCTCTATCGCCAATCCAATAATCAATTTGTCCTGATAATCCTAAATATTTCAAAGGAAGTAGATTTACTCCCATATGCATTGAAAATGAATAATTAGCAAACCAACTTAAATCTAAATCGGAATCTGGAGACATTGAATTCAAGAAGGTTAATTCAATTTCACCTGCTGAAATATTTACTTCGTCTTCTTTAACAAATTCATAAGATTCAGATTGAGAAGTAAAATTTATCTCAATGGATTCATCATTAGAATAAACACTAGAGATTAAATGTCGCTCTTCGTAACCTTCGATCTCAAATTTAAATCTCAAACTATGATTTGTCATTATAGAAATTTCATCTCCTGATGAAATTATTTCTTCTTTTATGACTGTTCCAGTCCAACCCTCAATTATTGAAATTGTTGCAGAAGTTATTATTTGCCCAGAGGTTTCGTCTGAGAAAATAAATGATAATTCAACAGATTCATCCAAATATTCTGAATCAGCAATAGAATTAGGAGCTATATAAGAAAATATACTAAAAAACAGACATAAAGTCAATATAATTTCTTTTCTCACAATATCACCTAATCTGAATAAAGGATACAAGAACCTGTATAATCAATCTCCAAAGGAATTATTTTATTTCCAGAAAAGATTGTTCTAACTTTTTGGGATACGTCATTTTTACCTTCAAAAAGGATGAAGCCACCACCTCCAGCACCTAGTAATTTGGCGCCTTGAGTGCCACAATCAAATAATTTTTTTAACATTAAATCTATTTCTTCATTCGAAATACTAGGACTTAATTCCTTTTTACATTTCCAAGTTTCATCTAATAATTTCGCTAATCCAGAGAAATTTTCTTCGAGAATTAGTTTCTTTGCCGTCTTTGCTTGAATCACTAATAAATCTAAATTACTTCGATTATTATTAGTTCTACTATTTTGATCTTTTAATATATCATTAGCTAATCTTGTAATACCTGTGTAAATTAAAGAAAAATTATCTTTTAATTTTAATTGATTTGGAATTTTTTCAACTACAACTGTGCCATTCTTATTAAAAATTATATGATTACAACCACCATATGCTACTGCATACTGGTCTTGTTTACCAATAGTTTGGCCGAGTATATTGATTTCAATTTCACATGCTTGTTCCGCTAATTGTTCTGGAGTGGGTTTTCTCCCAGCAAAACAATGTAGTGCATTTAATAGACCAACCGTAACTGCTGAAGATGAGCCTAATCCACTTCCCTTGCTAGGAATATCTGCAATAGTTGTGATTTCTACACCTTTTGTAACTCCTGTCATTCTCATTGCTTCCTTAACTAATTGATGATTTAATTTTTCAAAATCATCAACTATTTCCATCTCGGAATAAGAAACTCTAACAGATTCATCAAATCTTGAATTAACTGTCACATATACATATTTATTCAAAGCCACTGATGTAACACAGCCACCTTCTTGTGATGTTGAATAATATGCTTCCAAGTCAGTTCCACCACCACAAAATGAAACTCTAAGTGGTGTTCGGCTTACTATCATTAAACCGCGGACGATGCTCCTATTCAAGAAAGACTCCCCTATTAGTTCAATAATTTTGCTTTTCAAGATAGGGGAAGGGTTATTGATAGCCGTCTAAGCCAACAGGTCGAAGAGCATGAATTCGCTGATTACAATGAACGATTTGACTAATGATGACATTCATAGAATTCTATTAGATGCTGAAAAATTATTGCCTATTGCAAAGGGTGAATTTCACCTTCCTTTATTGAGAGGAAAGATACTAGGGAATTTATTTTTTGAACCATCTACTAGAACGAGAATGTCATTTGAAACTGCAATGAAAAGATTAGGTGGTGATGTAATAAATCTGGGTGCTGTAGCATCTTCATCTGTCGTTAAAGGAGAAACATTACATGATACAATTCGTATGGTTGATGGTTATTCGGATATTATCGCATTAAGACACCCTCGTCAAGGTGCTGCACAATACGCCTCAGATTGCGCAAAAGTTCCAATTGCAAATGCTGGTGATGGTGCAGGGCATCATCCTACTCAAACAATGCTAGATTTATTTACAATCAAGCAGGCACATGGAAAAATTGAAAATTTAAATGTTGTATTAGTTGGTGATTTAAGATTTGGAAGAACTGTTCATTCACTTTCATATGCTCTAGTTAGGTTTGGATGTAAATTAACATTGGTTAGTCCTGAAAGTCTACGCTTACCAGAAGAAATTGTAAATGAATTAAAGGCTCAAGGTGGAGAATTAACAATCACTGAAGATTTGAAACCTCAATTAAAAGATGCTGATGTCGTATATATGACTAGAATTCAAAAAGAAAGATTTCCAGATGAAGATGAATATTTAAGAGTTGCTGGAATATATAAATTAGTAGCAAATGATTTAGCTTCAGTAAAAAATGATATGATTGTAATGCATCCTCTACCTCGTGTTGATGAAATCAATCCAGATGTAGATTCTACAAGACATGCTGCATATTTTGAGCAAGCTTTTAATGGAGTAGTGACCCGAATGGCGTTACTTTGTAATATGTTAAATATTCCAATTCCCGAAAAAATTGGAGGTGGAAAATAATGAGCGCTGACGAACAATCAATGAGAAGAGTGACTGCAATTAGAAATGGAACTGTAATTGATCATATACCTGGTGGAATGGTATTGCAAGCATTACAAATTTTCAATGTTGATGGAAGACACTCAAATCCAATTTCTTTAGTTATGAATGTACCTTCTAGAAAACTTGGAACTAAAGATATTTTAAAAATAGAAGATAGAGAATTAACACAAGAAGAACTGGATAGATTGGCATTAATTGCTCCTATAGCATCTGTATCAATTATTAGAAATTATTCTGTTGCAGAGAAGTTATCAATTAAACTGGGTGATGAAATGGTAAACGTTGCACGTTGTGTTTATTCAAATTGTATTAGTAATTCTGAAAGAGAGCCTTTGCCACACCGCCTAAAAGTATTAAAAACATCACCTATGACTTTGCAATGTCATTATTGTGGAAGAATTCAAAACTTAGAAAGATTAGTAAAAAATTTGCTGTGAGAGAATGCGTTTAATTTCTTGGAATGTTAATGGAATTAGAGCCGCAATTCGCAAAGGTTTAGATGAATTTATAAAAAATTTAAAGCCTGATATTTTAATGTTACAAGAAATTCGTTGTTTAGAAGAACAACTTCCAAAAGATTGGAGTCCTCCGCTTAAAATGGATTATGCGTGGCATCCAGCAGAAAGAAAGGGATATTCAGGTGTTGCTACATTATCTAATAAAGATTTTACAATAATTGGTAAAGGGAAAAATAATGAAAATGATGATGAAGGAAGAATTTTGATCACAAAACATGACAATTTGACATTAATTAATACCTATCTACCTAGTGGAAGTTCGAAAATTGAAAGACAAACTTACAAAGAAAATTGGATGGAAGAATATTTGATTTGGTTAAATGAATATGTTAATCTAGATTCACCCGTAATTATTGCTGGTGACCTTAACATTGCACATACTGAAAATGATATTTGGAACCCATCGGGAAATAAAATGACTTCTGGTTTTCTTCCTAATGAAAGAGAATGGTTCGATAGATTACTCAGAAGTGGATGGATTGATGTTTGTAGGCAAGAATTTGGAGACGTAAAAGGACCATACTCTTGGTGGTCAAATCGAGGAAGGGCAAGAATTCTCGACAGAGGTTGGAGAATTGATTATTTTTTAGCAAATCGTGCAGCAGCAAAATTAGTCACTAATGCTGAAATTAATCGAGAGGGAGGTTTAATTGTCAGTGATCATGCACCTGTAATCATTGATTTAAATTTATAATTCTTCAATTATCCATTTCTTCATTATACATGCTTTACAGATTTTTTGACTAGTGATTTCTCCGCATATTTCACAATTATTTGCACTTTTATTACTTAATTCTGATTTTTCAACTTTGGAATTATTTCTTACAAACATTTCTTTTATTGAATCTGATGAATGAACTAGACCATGACGTGTTCCAGGGACTGCATCTTCCATCTTCGCAACTATATCTCTGTGTAAAATTCTCAATGCTTGATGCGAATGTGGGCATTCATCATCATGGAATGGTAGATCTAATGTCATTGCATAAGCTTGTACTTCTTGTTCTGGAATCCACCTAATTGGAACGATCCTTGGTGCCATTCCTTTTATTGGAGCCCATGTATGTGGTGCTAATCTAATTGTTCGTTCCAAATCACCTTTTTGTAAATTCATTAATACTGTCTGGGCCATATCATCTAAGTTATGCCCAAAAGCGACATAGTCAGCATTTATTTCTGAAGCTAATTTATTTATTCCTTGTCTTCTAAAAACTCCACAAAAAGAGCAAGGCGACATCCCCCTTACTTCTTCATTTTTCTTGCTAATTGCTGGTATTAGTTTTACAACATTATCCATATCGTCAAAACCTAATGATTTGTAACTCAAAGACTTAAATTCAATTCCAAGATTATTTGCTAATTCTTCTGCACATTCCATGGATGGTTGTCTGTAACCTTGAATACCTTCATTTACACATCCTGCTATTAAAGTCACATCTTTTCTATTCTTCAAAAAATGATGTAAAGTCTCTAAAAGAACTGCTGAATCTTTTCCACCGCTAACCGCAACCATTATTGTCGTTGTATCTTTTTTTTCTCCTTTAGGGAGAATTAATTGTTTTCTTAATTCTTTACCAATTCGTTTTCTAACGCTTCTAACTAAACAACTTGAGCAAAAATGTTGTCCAGAGTATTCTTGGTATAAAATCGCTGGTTTTGGACAACGCGAACATTGTGAAATAGCAATTGCCGACACAATACTCGCATTGAATATGACGCTTCAACTCATCGGATATTCTAATGTTTAACAAAATAGAATATTTGATTAAAATTTTCTAATTTGGAATCAATACAATATAATTCATTTAAGTTATTCCAAACCTTACTTCTTTCTTCAATCGAAGGTAAGTGGTAGTATCTAGAAACCTTAGATGAATCTGGTAAAGTCCAAGAAACCCATACAACATCCTTATTTTCATCATCATGAATCCCTTTTATTACTGAAGGAGCCGATGAATCCCAGCATGATATTAATATCTGACCATTTTTTTTAATCACTCTTGAAAATTCATTTAATGCCTTTTTATTCAGTTCAAATGGTAAATGATGTAATACTGCAATTGACATGATTGCATCAAATGTCTCATCAAAGAAGTGTAAATCACAAACATCTGAAACAAAAATATTTTCTCCCGTCCTACCAACATCCATTTCTGCTTTAACTGTAGCATTTACCATACTAGATGAAATATCAATTGCAGATACATCGAATCCCATATCCTGCGCCAATCTAACATGTCTTCCATTTCCGCAACCTGCAATTAAAATTCTTAGTTTCTTCCCTGGGTTTTTCACTATCAATTGATCTAACCAATCAATTACAAAATCCCATGTATTTGTACGTTTTTTCCCGAAATCAGAACCTATTGAATTATATGCATGTGTGACTGATTTTCTTGGGTCCATAATACTCGCTAATATATTTTGGATTTGATTGCTTTGGAGAATCAAATTAATTTCAGATAGAATAACTCAATTGAAATTTTAATTTTACAATTGAAAAATTTAAAAATTTAAAATTATGTTTCGTAGATAAAAATAGATACTGTAAATGACATTCGAGGTATCGAATTACCCCCAAATGTCATGAACTAGGCAATACACTCATGCATCTAGAGGCGCATGTTACAACGATTATTAGCATCATTTTGTCAGATTCCAAGTGTTCGATTTGCTGCAATTATCGATAATATTGGGAATGAATTGATGCAAACTTATAGTACTAAAAGACAAGACGTTTCATTTATGGACTTTGGTGGCCTGCTGCAAACAATTGATATGAGTTCAAAATTATGTAGCATGGGAGATGCCAATCAATGTTGGATTGAATCAATGAATGGAACAATTTTATTGTGTGCATTACCGGATAGGAAATATATTGCTATTTTAACTGATGAAACTCCAAATATTGGCCGAATAAGTTACGAATTAGATACAAAAAAAGAAGCAATTGCTGAATTTATTTAGGTGAAAAAAATGTTTAATTTACCATTAGGAAGTGAGGAAAAAAAGAATGCAAATCCAGATTTAGAAATAAATAGTAGCGAAATTGATTATGGAGTTATTAGTTATTATTTACCAAAAACAAAAACACCATACGGTTATAGATTAATAGCTGGAAATGAGATTGTTGGGTGTTTATCTAAAATAGGCAAAAAGAAAAATTATATTGGTGCTAAAGAGGCTATTGAAGAACTTAAAAAAGTAAGTAAAAAGAATAAATTAAGATCGGTGAGAACTACATGGTCACAGAAACAGTTTGCTGAGGTCGCTATTTTAGTGCCTGCAGCATTCTATGATATTTCTTCATTAGCGGGAATTACTACAAAACACTCTTTATCAAGTGGTTTTGATTCATTACAAGCAAGTTCATTTGTTGATACCCTTACTGAAAGATCTTCTGTAATAGGTGCATTAGCAGCCCAAAAAGGAATGACCATTCATTCAAAAGGAGAATTACCTGGAAATATTGAGAATATAGCATCCACTATTAAATCAGAATTAGATCGTTCTTCAAAAGTAGTTAACAATTTAGATTTACCCACATTGAACCGGGTTACAATACATATGCAAGATGGATCGTTATTAATGATAAGAATCGGTGATTTAGATATTGTTGCATGGGTTTCAGAAGGTGCTGACCATGAGGCTATTCTAATTGATTCAATGGCAAAGTTAAATTCTACGCCCATAACAAATATTGCTGACGATGACGGTAGTTTGCTTGAAGAGGGGCTTAAGACTATTGAACGTAAGGGCGGATTAGATAATTTACTTTCCATGTTATCCAGAGGAAATTCTGAATCAATAAGTGGTTATATTAGAGTCGAAGATAAAGAGGAGGTTCTAGACTTATTGATTAGTAAAGGAATTCCTGTAGGTGCACGATCAGTCAAACCACTATCAATGAAAGATGTTGCTTACAATTCTACTGCACCTAAAGCAAAACTAACTTTATATTCACTGCCAAAAATTGAGAGATTGAAAGAGCATTTGAATACAACAAAAAAATTCACAATTAATTCTTTCTGTGATAATATTGCTAAATCAAGAACAAGATCAAAAGATAGAGAAAAACAAATCAATAAAAGGTTAATGAAAATGTTTGGTTTTGCAATTGGGCTTGAAGATTTATCAAAAGATCTAGGAGATTGGACCTTGAAAGAAAATAAATCTACTGGGGCGAAATTACTTCCTAGAGCACAAAGTGGAACAATGTTAATGCCTACTTCAGTAATAGATTCATCTGAATTCGATAAAATCAAGCAAGAACAAGCACGTCTAATCAAAGAAGTTGCAAGAATGGAAAGACAGCGTGATGATGTTAAGGCATCTTACGAATCATCTAAAGTTGAAGTAGATGGAATGAGGGCTAGAATCTCTGAAATGCAAATATTGAATACTGCCAATGTAGATCAAATTTCACAATTAAAAGTAGATTTAAGAGAAGCGACAAATGGACAAGAATTAGCATTAAGTCGTAACGATAGTCTCACTCAAAGAATTAAAGAATTAGAAAAACAAGTAGAACATAGAATTGAAGAATTAGCCAAAGCTGTAGGTGAATCAGGAAGTAGAGAAAAATTACAAAGAATGGTGAGTGAACTTTCAGAACAAGAAATTAGATTAAAATCGGAAGTTGAAGCAGGAGACATTAGATTAAGGCAATTAAGAGCATCTATTGATGCAGATGACAGAAGACATAGGATGGTTGCTGATCAACTTGAAGCTCAAAGAGAAAGACATCGCCAAGCTACTGCTATTTCAAACGAATTAGAACGAAGAATTGAAAGCCAAAATAAAGAATTAGAGGATTTAGATGCGGAGGCAGCGTCCCATAGAAAATTGATGGAAGAAGAAAGATCTTATTTCCTAGACTCCGAAAGAAGATTAGGACATTTACACGCTGAAGTTAAAGAATTACATGAAGAAAGACGAAGATTAATGAGAGAATTAGGGGATTTAAGTGGAAGAAGATCAGAGGCTGAGACCGAAGTAAATAATTTGATATCAACTGCTGAATCATTAAAAGAGGCTCATGATGCAGCATTAGCGGATATTGATGAAGCAAATGTCATTAGAGCAAAATTGCGTGATGAACCATTAGCACAGGCATTATTAGGTCAAGATCATGGATTCTCATCACTTGCTCCAATAATGCAAAGATTGGATAGAATGCGTGATCTTGGATATAGTCTAACATTGATGGATAGAGCAATAGAAAGAGGTTTGACAATTATTCAACATAATGTGGACAATGTCGCAAAAACTCCGAGATATTTACTTTCTTCAGAGGTTATGGACTTATTACAATCACAGACTCCAGAAACAGCGAGTACAATTAGAGGATTAACTAACTGGTCTGTTCGCCAACGTCTTGAAAGTAAATTGAAAGAAATTGTTCAATTAGTAGTTCTAGATTTAGAGGGTTTACTAGATGAATTTGAAAGATCTACGACATTATTAAGAAAAATGAGGCAAATGATTACACAACTTGAAGATTTGGGAGTGCCAAAAGATACTCTATATAGACTTGAAGCATTATGTAATAGACCAGAGGCATTACCACACATAGCCAATAATTTACGTGAAACTATTCAATCAGCACTAGATTCAATATTCTTAGAAGCAGATCAAGGAGATGCTGGTGTAGCAGTTATTATGGAAAAAACTGCAAATTCATTAGATGAAGCAATGAAGCAATTAGATGAAACAGGCCTAACATTCGGTTCAAAGAAGCCGAAATCTCTTTGGAGATTCCAAGAAAATGGCCTCTTACCACATGAAGATATAAAATTAGAATCTGAAAGGCCCTTGGTATCTGAAGAAATAATACGCGAGTTAAATCCACATAATGCCAGTAATGCTGAAAGTGTTGAGGTAAGTAATGATACAGTTAATGACGAAGATGGCTGGACGTCTATGGAAATTGCAACTCATAAAGAGGTTGAGGAAGAAATTAGTTCTGAAGAAGATCAAGTGGGTAATGATTCTCGAATGGCAATTGATGCCGAATTAGCAAAATTAGATCATGCTTGGGAACGTAGAAATATTAATTCTGAAGTAGAGGAAGAAGATCCTTTAAATGAATTAAATAATGAAGTAGAAAATTTCGATATTTGAGGTGAAAAATAATGGAAGAAGAGCTTAATAAGCTCACATTAATGGGAAGAAAAGAAATTAGTGGAGAAAAATATCCAATTTTTTGGGAAAGAATTGGTTTGATATTTTCAATAATTCTAACTATTTTTTTAACTTATTCGATTTGGAATGAATTTGAAAATTTCTTTTGGTTGAATATATTATTTAGCGCTTGTATTGCTCCATTGTTAGCTCTTTCATTGGCCGAAATAATTGGAAGATTAATTCAATATGTTAAAAGTTAAACATCCTCTTGCGATGGAGGATTTTCAACTTTTTTCTGAGATAATGATTCTATGAATCCACTAATTCTTTGCCATGGTAAAATATATCTTAAACCCGCTAATAATAATAAGAACAATAATGCTGAAATCACTAAACCATATGTTAATTCTAATTCAATAGACTCTTGAATTTGATACGCCCATTGACCATCTCCTGGTAATGCTGCAACAATAGATAAAAGCAGTGTATGGAAACCTAAGGCTATGATTGTTGTTACACCACAAAGTGTCATTAGTACGATAGTCTGAACCATATGTCCATTTAACAAATTGTAAAACTGTGTAACATATTCTGGATCTTTTTTGCACGTTTCTGGCAATCTAAATGCATATTCCAGATAACGAATTACCCCCATAGATGATTCCTGAAAAATGATTAGCAGTAATGAAAGTTGTAACAGACTAAATTGATTAGGACTAATCAACCCCATAATAGTAGGTTCTCCTGCTAAAGATGGTATTTTCTTTAAACCATCTCCGGAAACTCCGAATAATAAATCCTCAACTATTTGGAATGTTAATAATGCATGTAAAATTAAGAATAGTAACATAATTCCAGTAGCCCATGCAATAGCGCCTTTAGATAGACCCCAAACACCACGAATTCCCATTACTAATGGTAGAATATATATCCCAATCAAGATGATTTCTAATACTACTATAACTCCCTTAAAAAGTGACTCTACTGACTCATCGGGAGGTATCCACCACTCCCCTTTTCCAAAATTAGAAAATAACCATTTAATCAAAAATGGACCAAATAACCATAATACGAATGCTAACAATAAACCTAAACGAATTCTACGTTGTATGACTGGGTTTTGGAATGTTAAGGCAGCCATGCCACCACCAATTACAATACTTAGAACCATTATTGGATAAAATCTTCCAATTCCATTTGCATCTTCTCCAGTCAACCATGCGGGTAATGGCATTTCTAAACTTGCTGAATTCAATTGGGTGTCAAAAAATTGAATGGCCATGGCATGATCAATTGAATCAACGATATACAAATCTACCATCTTAAGATACATCCAAAGTAATGCAATTGTACTTATTAATTGTAACGTGACAACTTGCCACTGTATTCTTAATAGTCTTAAATGCAATGTTTTCATTCCTTCTTGTTGAGGTTGTACATCATCTGCCATAATTTCTCACCTCAAATATCCTTCACCTGTAATAATGCTTGTGATAATTCCACATCTGGCATCCAATCAATTACTGAGGCCCCAAAACCTGCTAAACCTGTTAATCTATTTTGACGTTCAATTTTTAAAACTTCATAACTCATACGAGGAATCCTACTAACTAATCTTTCAAAGTCCAGACTTGAGGGAGATAAGATTGTTACTTCATGCCCCCTTCCAACTAAATCTCGAACTGCATTTGGAACTGTTCCATCACCTTCAATACTACTAATAATAAATACAGGAGATCCTCGACTAAATCTTGGCGATAATGAGTTTGTAACTGCTTGAAGTGGCATAGAACCTTTAGGTACAACTCCTGCTAAACTACTTAAAATCTTGAAATATTGCTTATCTCCTGTATCCGCTGGAAGATAGGACACTCCATCATCATAAATTGCCAGTGCAACACTATCTCTTCTTTGAATAAAGAAAGATGCCAAGGATGCAGCTGCAACAGCCCCCATTTCAAGTGGATTCTTTAGAACCGTTCCAATTCTACTGATATCTCTACTATCTAAAATGATAAATAAATCTGTAACAGCATCACGACATTTTTCATTAACCATTAAATCTCCAGTTCTAGCAAATGCTTTCCAATTTATATTTTTGAACGGATCACCAGTAACATATTCTCTTAAACTGTAAAATTCTGATCCTGGTCCAGGGGTTCTTAATGTTGATGCTCCAGTATACATTTTTGGAGTCCTACTTCGAATAAAAGCTTCTTCAACATCTCTAACCTGTGGAAAAACAATTAAATCACTGTGATGGCTAACAAACATCTCTTGAGCAAATAAATTAAACGTATTTCTAAATCTAATACTAATTGGGCCAATTGAATAGTGACCCCTAAGAGGGCACCTTAGTGAATATCTAATTCTGGTACTTTGCCCGGGCCCTAAATTTATACGCATGTAATTTAAGCCACTTCTTAGTTTCATCTCATGAGGTACGTTATCATAAATTTCTAATTGTTGTGTACGTCTCATAGAACGATTAGTAATTCTTAACTCAACAAATAGATCATCACCTTTATACAAATTATCTGCCGATAAAATTCTTTGTACCTCGACATTTCCATGTCCTTTAATCCATCCATTCAATACAGTAAAAGCAACAAATGTTAATCCAATTACCATTAATTGGAAGTTGGAAATCATCATCCCAATCAAGACCAAAGAGATTCCACCAGTAATGCTAAATGCCGCTTTTCTAGTCCACATTCTTATCAACCCTTTTGCCATGCTTTGATTCTTTTAACAATCGCTACCGTTTGTTCAAGATCATATTTTTTATTTTCAAACACAAATTTAACCAAAACTGGATCCTTGATTAGATCTTGTAATTCTTGAGCGGGCATACGATCAAATTCCTCCCGAGATAATGCATTTAGATTTCTCACTCTTGATAAAAATACTTGTTTGATTTTATTTGTACGTGTGTAATATCCATATCTTTTTGCATCACCAAAGCCATAATAAATTATGTTAAATATATGTCTCCAAGGTTCAGGATCTGTTTTTTTGATTAAAACCGCTTCAAATGCCAAAAACAATAAAATAAATAATAATAGCATTCCAATTCCATCTCCTGTTAAATATACCAGTAAGAAGTAAACTAGATTGTAAGCATCTGTGAACAAAACATTTTGACTATGTCGACTTTCATCAAAAATTACCATTGCATCGCTACTCGCCATAATCGCATCCTTATTTGTGAAATTGTTAGCAGTTAAAGCAGATTCAGCAATCACGTCTAAAGCCCATTTTCTATTATCATTCGATGGAATATTTGTTATCGACTTGCCATCTTCATCAAAATCTCCAGAATTTGCAGAGTCAAAACTGTAAATCGCATTAATTAAAGCACTACCATCACTGATGAAATAAATTCTACCTCCGCTCGAATCTGCACAATCTGAAGAATCACATGTTTCGATGTAAACGTCAAAAGGTCCTTGTGCATCAGCCTCTGATTGGGCTGTTTCTGTTTCTAGGGTGATTTTTCCATCATTATTTAAATCCAAATAGGATTGTGGACTAGAACGACCTACAGCTTCATAATAAGAAAAAGTACCTGAAAACTCAATAGATTCAAATGCTGAAGGTGCATTTAGTAATAAATTATAATCGTAATCATATTCTATTTTTTTACTGGTAGAATTATAATGATGCCCACATAAACCAGCTTCTTCTTTTGTTGCAAAGGTAATATCGCTTTCAGACCAACGTGAACAAGGATGCATGCCTGTGCCAGTAGGATCTGTTCCTTGATGCCATCTTGAATGCCCAATATGGAATTCTTCTGAATCTTCCCAATCAGTATGATTTTGACTAATATTCATCCAAACATAGTTGTAATCCAATTCAACTGCATATTCGTCATCGTATAATCTGTGATTACTGTAACTAATACCAACAGCGTCTGCAATTCCACTAGAATAGCCAAAATCATCCAAAACGATTACTGTACCCCCCCTTTCAACAAAACTAGTAATTGCAGATATTTCTGATGTACTATATCCTTCAGGCTCACTAAAACTAATAAATGATGAATCCGAACCAATTGAAGGTAGTGAGAATGTGTCTTTTTCAACTCCACTAATAACGAAAGTTGAATTGGTAGGATTTTCGATTTCATTTAATAACAAAGGACTTGAAACTAAACTTTTTGTACTAATTCCTAAATCCGAGATTTCTTTTCTAAACTCAGAGATATCATCCCAATCATTATCATAAGCTGAAAGTTGCTTCGTATTTCCTAAATTTACATAAGTCGAAAGTAAAAGAAATACAAGGAATAGTAGAGCAATATAAAAACTAGAAATTAGAACACGGCGTTGATATTTTCTGAAACCCTTTCTAACCAAAATCAGCACCCAGCGCTTAAGCGCTAACAGTGCGACGGTATTGACTGCTTTAATACGCTTACTAGGTCGTGATTACTCTATCTTCTCAAAAATATTGACCCTTCTAACCGTTCAATTTCAGTAGGCGGAACTTGTACAATATTCTCCTTAGCAGTCCAAGGTAATTTAGTTGAATTAATCCCTTTTTCCAATTTAACACAAATAAATTCGACATTCCCGCTAGCATAGTTTATATGGACCTCAGTTACTATTCCGAGTAATTCTTCACTCTTATCAAAAACTTCTCTGCCTACAAGTTCATATCCAAAAACAGTAATACTAATATTCTCACCTCAAACAGATTCCATTCCTCTTTGCGTATCTTTACCTCTACGAACCGTACTTAGTCCACTAACTAGTAAGGCTTCCATTTTCTTATAATATTCCAACATATCATCATTTACTGTAGGTCTAACCATATTCAATGCATTCTCGAAATGTGTCTTTGTTACTGTTTTCTTAGACTCCCTCATTGCTGTTAGTGCGGCTTCTCTACAAACCGATTCTACATCTGCTCCAGTGTAACCAACCATCTTTTTAGAAATATCTCCAATATTGAATTTTCCTAAAGGCATACCCTCGCTATGGATTTTAAAAATTTCTTTTATTGCTTTAGCATCTGGTGGAGGTACATGTAGAACTCTTTCAAACCTTCCACTTCTAATTAGCGCAGGATCTATCATTTCTGGCCTATTTGTTGCTGCGACTACAATCACGCCATCCAAAGATTCTATTCCATCCATGCTAGCAAGTAATTGGTTCACTACCCGATTACCCGATTGGGTTCCTCCCCCATCCATTCCTCCGGAAGATCTTGCATGAGCAATACTTTCGAATTCATCTAAGAAAATAATAGATGGTGATGCTTGTTTTGCCTTCTTGAATATCTCTCGTATTCCCCTTTCAGATTCACCTACCCATTTACTAATCATTTCTGGCCCTTTAATTGAGATAAAATTCGCCTTTGCCTCGTTTGCTATAGCTTTAGCCAACAATGTTTTTCCGGTTCCTGGTGCTCCAAATAATACAATCCCCCTAGGTGGTTTAATTCCGAAATGATCAAATAATTCTGGTTTTGTTAATGGCCACTCAACACTTTCTTTCAGTCTATTTTTTACCTCATCTAAGCCGCCAACTTTATCCCAACCTGTTTCGGGAACTTCAACATAAATTTCCCTTAAAGCACTAGGTTCTACTT
>Ga0310343_10000799_pt1 | contig 15445 bp, 11 predicted proteins | sample HC15DNA2025_MG_FD_203519 | JGI IMG/M metagenome (GOLD analysis project Ga0310343, IMG submission 203519) | Marine microbial communities from station ALOHA, North Pacific Subtropical Gyre - HC15-DNA-20-25_MG | ecosystem: Environmental > Aquatic > Marine > Oceanic | place: Pacific Ocean: North... | reverse complement strand
AGACCCTCTAGTTGTTTCGATGTGGCCTGCGCAGAGGACCTAAGGCCTGGCCGTCCGGAGTTTCCGGGATCGACCATGACTTTCCGTCAAGGACGTTTCGAAGCGAGCGATTCGCTCCATGAAGACGATCCATCAAGAGACCCCACTGCATACGGTTGTTGATGCAAAGGTTTCTCCATTCCGCGAACGCTCGTTTCACTGAGCCTGTATCCAAGGTGTAGCCAGGGCCTGGCCCATAAACTTTGCCTTGATCCACGGTCATGAGACCTGGCTGGTCGATGTTTGCCCGATCGACGGAGATGCCTTCCCATTCACCATGCGTAGGAACGGCTATGGTGATAGGCTTGGCAGAGCCCTTTGAAAAGAGGGCCGTATTATCATAGGTGGACTGAGACAGTTCCCTTATCTGTTCCTTGGAGACTTCAAAACGAATTTGCGATTTCGACCTGTCTTCGTCGCTGGACTGAGGAGATCTTACTTGATTGAGCGCCAAGGCTATTTCGGAGAGCCTTCCTCCCATTTTCGCGAGACAAAGCTCCTGATGATCCACCATGTCGATTCCAGCCTCGAGGTTTGAGGTTATGGATTCAAGTACGGCCTTGGCGTGATTCCCGGAGGTTGATTGATCAGGGTGACTTGACTTGACGCCCGTAACCATTCTCTCGAGAAATGGCTTGTCGTTCCTGAGGCGAACGATTCTTCCTCCCGCAACGACCTTGGCGAACCCTTGCGAGAGCTTGGCAATCGGGGTTGTTTGCGCCAAAGCCGCCGAAACGGGCACTTGGCCAGGCCCTGGAGGGTCGTCTGTAAAACTTGAGTCTTTCATGGTTCGTTCTGTTTACTGGTTAAGCGTGAAATGAAGAATTCTCTCAGCAACTAGGCTTGAGCTTCTGACAAGTGACTCGGTGGTATTGGATTGAGCGAAGTCCTTCCGGAAATCCAGCGCGTATAGTTTCTTGAGAGCTTGGTGGACGGATGGGATGCTTTCGGGTTGATGCGATCGACCTGAGGGATCGCCTACCCGCAGTTCTTCGCTCTCGGTAAAGAAGGATCGTCCACCTCTTTGGCGATTCCCAGGTTCTTGATCGCCTCCAGGCGAACTCTTGCGATGAGTCGCACCCCAGTGAAAACCTGCATGCGCTGGGTTAAGCAGGATCATGATGAAAGCGCCAGCCGGACGAGCCCGGCAAGGTTATAGAGGATGAGAAAACCGCCCTAGATGGCAATGTGCGGACAAATATAATCTGTATCTGTTGGTACATGTTAAATACTGGCTATCAGTATATAGTCGGATAATGTTAATAAAAGTTTAATAATTATTTAACAATTGTGATAGTTTTTCTCTCACGAGTGTTCTGATTGGTTTGTTTCCCTTCACCGGACTGAGTTTGCCGGATTGAGCGTTTCCTCGTTTCGCTTTCGGAGGAGGCGATCCATGGCGGTATGACTCAAGTCAAGGTGCAAGATTCTGTGTTTTAGTAATCGTCTGGTTCTTTAGCTTGCTTAATCGGTTGTCGGATTCGATGGGTTGAGACGAATGCCTGACCCCGATGCGTGCGCTTTGTTTTGCGTTGTGCGTTTGGCTTAAATTTGAAGTAAGTGATTAGATGTGTCCTGAGTCAGGGGCGTCCTCTCTCGTTTTCCGCGAAGACAAAACGTCGATTTCAGGGCATATGAAATTGTAGAATAATCGAAGAAGGGATGGACTCCTACTCTCGCGAACGGGGAAAAATAATCCCGCAACAGAACGATCCGGCTCCTCCATCGATCGAAGCCTTGGGGCAATAGATGAACGCATATGGCGTTCATAGACTGCCTGGTACGGTATATTTGTCGTAGGTAATCGGTTCATCGGTGGTATCTAAAGGTCGTAGAAAAGCGGCGGCCTTGTCGTCGGTAATATCCTTAGCCGCTGCTGGAGCGCCAGCTTTCTGCGGATCATCAAACTCAAATGGACCAGGTTTCCCAGCAAACCACAGCAATGGGCCGTCTCGGATGCCTCTTGGTTCATTCGAGCCATCAACTGGTCAGGCGGATGAGCGACTGCCTCTGTGGACTCCATCCCTTCTTCAGTTGCCTCAAAGATGGATATCCGGCAAGCGGGTCTACCGCCTCGATTCCGTGCTGAATCTATGGAGTAGGGCTTTCGCGTCCCGGAAACGCTATCGATGTCACTCATCTGTTGTTTTTCTGCTTTCATGTCTGGAAGGGCAGGTAGGTAGCTTTGTATTGAACAGGAGGCCTTGGGCTTCCGATCCGCATGCCCTTGATGCCTAAGTAGGTTCCCGAAGGGGTCTGGATCATCAGGTAGCGGTTGGAATCCGGGGCGTAAGGCCAACTGGATGTGAAATTGTCTGAATTTGAATTGCGTAGGGAGAAGAAATGGGTACTTCGCCTCTCAGGCAACAAGTCAAAAGATACTGGGCGAGACCGGTTGGACGGATCCTCGACCGAGAGCTTTGAGCGGAGATCCTCCATCCTCAGCGACAGCCTTTTCGGGCCGCATCGCGCTTGCTCGGCAATCTCCGTAATGCGTGGTGAAAAGACCGGGGAGGAGAGGGGGTCGCCACCCGGTTTCCCGGGCGGCGACCTCTCCTTGATTGAGAGCGCGTGAATCAAGTGGCCTGGCCGTGACTTGTCTTGCTCCTTCATATCCCTCGGTCTTTAAGTTTTGTTCTCAGGGCTTTCAGCCTGATTAATCGTGGCGTTTATCGCTTGGAAACGAATCTTGAATCAAGGCTCCAGCTTTACTGAAGGAGACTCAGGACCACGTTATTCAAGGCATTTGCCTGGGTGACCATTGAGGCTGCGGCCTGGATCAGTACGTTCTGGCGAGCCATCTTGGTTGACTCGTAGGCCATGTCCGTATCCATGATCCTGGAAGCAGCTGCGCCCAAGTTGATTTCATTCTCTTCCAGGATACGCTCGGCATAGGTCAGGCGGGACATGGTTCCGCCGTTTACGGCCCGAACGTTGGCCAGGGTTTGAATGTAATCGACGAAGTCAGCCACACTGAAGTGCTGAAGATCGTTGGCGGTATTCAGCAAGTCCTTATTATTGTCGGCATCGGAGTCGACGTGAGGGCTTTGCTGGGCGATGGCGGGGTCCGCAGTGGACGCGTAGAAGTCGTCCATGGTCCCGTATATGCCATCATTGCCGGGCTGCAGGCCACCGAAGAAAGCATCGTCGGGGGAGTTGAAGATCTCGTCTCCCGGAGGAAGCGGAGCATCGGTACGCCGAGCCATGTTCGCAGTCCTGACGCTTCCGTCGGGCAGACGATCCATGAACTTCAGATCCTGGTTCGGACGGAAGTAGATGTCCGAAGGAATGTCCGGCGAGCCTCCTCCGCCAACCGTGTTGACGTACATCGGCAGTTCGCGAATCGCTCCAAGGCGGAGCAAGTCGGAGAATTCCGTGTAGCCTTCATTGGCGGGGTCGGTGTAGAGGGCATCGTGGGAATCCAAGTGAGAAACGTAGACGTAGTTCTTGCCTTGGTAGTGGATATTGTCCCCACGGGTATAGCTCGTGCCGATCGTCTTTCCGCCCAAGTGAGAATAGTGTGTCTTGACCCACTTGGAGGAATTACTGACGTCGGTGTAGTCACTAGTACGGTCCACGTGTGCGGTGGTGCCCTGGACGGGATCTCCGATATTGGTGGTTCCGGCCGCGTTCCAGGACTGCCAAGGGCTGTCGACGAAGAAACCGTTATTGGAAGCTCCGCTTGCATCGGTTGCAACGGCCGCGCTCTGGTCGGATGCCGCCCCACCGCCCGTCGCGGAAAGAAGAAGGCCCGCATCAGGATTATTGAAGGTGCCGGTGCCATCGACGACTTGAGTCAGACCCGAGGTGGCGGTGACGTTTCCTGCCGTTTGGTTTTGGAAGAGAACCCCACTGACGTAAACGGTCTCGTTGGCGCCAATGGTCATGCCCGACTGCCATTTTCCGTGGTGCGCGGCACCTAACTGGTAGTAGGCGGAATTCGTTCCGCGGACGACGTCGTTGGCAGAGTATGCCTTACTTGGATCATAGGAGCCTCTCATGTTCGCGCCTGCGATCCGAACGCGATCGGTCGCCGTCTTGACGGGGTCGCCGGATTCGTAGGAGGAAGCATTGAAGGCAACGAGGTTGGCCGGGTTCCGAGGAACCGCACCCATACTCAGGCTGCTGTCGTTCGATGCTTCCGCGGTGTGCCAGGCGCCATCGTAGAATACGTAAGAGCCTTGGTCGTAGGCACCACCGTGATAGTTTCCTTTCACGAGGTAGTTGAACTCGAGGAGCCTTGGGGTAGTCGTATTGGTATTGTCCAGAACGAGATCGCCTTCCTTAAAGGTAGCGAGGTTGCTCCAGAGATCTACGCCCCAGTCTCCCGAGGGTGCATAGATGCTCGAGTTTACCTGCACGTGCTCCGGGTTGTAGCCATTCGCGGCACCTGCCAGGATCTTGTCCCTAAGGTCTCGGGTCGCGTCGGCAGCGGTGGCGCCTTGTATGCCGTTCTGGGCCAAGCTTACCGGTTGAGGCAAATTGCCGTTTGTGCGAAGGAATTCCGTCAGGGGCTTATCGTCGGCGGTAGCTCCATTGGAACGGTCGGACCCAACGTAGTCGAAGTATCCGTTCGGGCTGACGTGGCCTCCTGCGAACAACGACTCAAGGTCGATTCCGCGGGGAACGTCGTTCACCGCCTTGAGCGCGAAGTAACTTCCGGGGCTGGCCCAATGGGCGTCTACCTTGACGATGTCTCCCTTCAAGTAGGCTACGCTCTCACCCTTTGCATTGTATTTCATGCTGGTGTGATCGTACATCGGCGAGAGCGGATACGCTTCCGCGAATCCATTGCCTGCGGAGTCCGCCAGACGAATCCACTGGGAGGTCGAACCTCCGGTGTCCTCGATCTTGGTACCGGAGCCAACGTCGGACAGGGCCATGAAGTAACCCGATTCACCACTTGTGGGGCCGTTTTTATAAACAACTGCTCCAGAGGAGTAGGCGCGGGTCGTCTTGCCAGGGTCGGCATCCTCAAGCCCGCCGTCGCGGGTGAAGTCCCCGATAAGCTGGCGATATTGACCGTGGGAACCGGTGTTCAGCACACTATCGGCACCATATCTGGACTTGAGGTTTTCAAAGAGTCCGGTACGGGCAAGCTCGATCTTTTCACCCAATCCGTCATCGGAAGTGATGATCTTGAGAGGGTTGTTGTCGGGCTCGGACGTGGCGAACAGGGATACCCCATTGAACTTCTGGCTCTTGAGCGCATTGAGCTCTTTCTGAAGCTCGTTGAACTCATGGTTGTAAGTCTCCCGGTCCGATGCGCTTTTGGACACGTCGTTCCAGAAGGTCTTGAGTTCAGCCATGCGGTCGAGAATCTCTCCCGCTACTTTCAGCACGCCGTCTTGCATCTGCAGGAACGAAACTCCGTTCTGCGTATTCAGGCGAGAGGCCGCCGCGCGTTTGAGGCTGCTTTGCAACTTCATGCCTACAGCCAAACCGCCCGCGTCGTCGCTGGGCGATACTATGCGTTTACCACTTGATAAACGCTGCAAACTCTTCGTTAGAAGATTGTTTGAACGTTTCATGCTCAGCGCCGAATAGGACGCTGCCATGTTCGAATTAATCGTTATACTCACTGTTTGTCCTCCTTGACTTTGTGAAGGCGTCTTCCGTGACGCCCGTCTTTATTTTTTCGAAGGGTTTTGAATCCCTTGTCGTCGACCTCCTTGTCTTCGACGCCTTGGATAATCGTCCGGCCATGCCCTCACTTTAGGAAAATTTTGAACTCCCCCAAAAGACGAGGGCGGCTCATATCTCGCATCATGCTTGCGAGCAGAATCTTACGAGACAACAGGGACTGCTTGATTATTTTCACATCTTCAAGGATCAAATGTTTTTTTCTGTTCATTATCTGCCCAAGACGTTGTAGTGTCTTCACTTGGAATGAGCCGAGTTTCAGTAGATGGAGAAGAAGTGAACTTCGAAGGGGAAATCCCCGACGATCCTTCGAGAATCTATGAATTGCTCATGGGGGCCTTGAGCGAACAGTCCAGAGTGGTGGTTAAGTTTTTCGTCGACGGGAAGGATGCTCTCCTCGATGAAGGCTTCCCCTCGCGTTACCAGATGATCGAGGCGGAGAGCGTAACTCATGACGAACTGACCCTCAAGGTCGTCATAGAGTCGATGAATCAAGTGAGTGAAACCGAAAATCAATTCGATGCCTATGTGGCCAACGTGCTTTCCGTCGCTTGGTCCGAAGTCTTTAAGCGCATGGATGAGTTAATAACCAAGATCCAACCCTTTGCCGAACTCATCGACAACCTGGCGCCATATGTGGACGCCTATGATCCCCCTTGGGGCGGTAAGCTCAAGGAGGTTTCCGAAAAACAGAACGAATCCCTCGGTCACATTTTAAACGCCTTTGAGCAAGGAAATCCGGCCCAACTGTCGGACGAGCTATCCGTTTGCTTCCTTCCCGTCTTCAAGAGAGCGAGGAAACTTTTCTCTGAGGATATAATCCCCTACCTCAAGCAAAGGGTGGAGGCGGAATGAAGCCTAGGAACATGCTCCCCGCCAACGAAGCCCTGCTAAAAGCCCGCTTCCCTTCGGTATATAATAAGATACTCCAAGCCGGCGACCGAATGCCGGATTCCTTTTACTTCGAAGGCAGCGGAGGGAAAGAAAGGTTGATGATTCAGCGTGGCGAGCATGCCTTTTGCCCCTACGGCGACAAGAACCCCTCCAACTTGATCAAAAGATGGTACAAAGCCCTAAGCTTGGCAGGGGAATCACTCTATGCCATCACCGGATTCGGCGATGGGTCTCACTTGCTCCATTTCCTTCGTGAATCCGGAAGCGGAATCAATTTTCTCGTAGCGGAAAAGGATCCGACTCTCCTAAGGGAAGTACTTGCCAGGAAAGACCTTACGGAGCTACTCGGCCACCAGCGATTCATCTTGGGGACCGGCGAACCAGACGATGAATTCTTCGCGCCAATCCAGGGAGCAGCCCTAACCGGGGTAAATGACATTAACAGCGTAGTCTTCTCCCCTTTGCACTCGGTCGACGAGATCTACTACGACAAGGTCCGCAATGAGCTGGTTCGACAATACCTAGTGATCCGTCCGCTGATGGAGGTCAACGTCAGGACTGCAACGAACCTACAGGAAAACACCTTCCGCAATCTACCTCATATGGCACAGGCGCCAGACGTTGGAGAAATGAAAGGTGAGTTTCCCGATATTCCTTTCGTTTTAGTTGGTGCAGGGCCCTCGCTCGACGAATCGATTGAATTCCTAACGGCGGTCGAGGAAAAGGCTATTATCATTGCCAGCAATAGTTCTTACAGAAAGTTGATTAATAACGGGATCAGACCACATATGGTAGTAACTGCCGACCCGATGTCACCAACCCTAGCTGGTTTTGAGAACGTAAGCCTAGAAGGGGTTCCACTTGCCTGTCCATTCAGTGCCTACCCGGAAATCGTGCACCGTTTCTCGGGAAGGATTTTCTCATGGTGTACCTATAACCCGATCGTTGATATCGTAAAGGCGTCCATGGGGCAAAAACCAGGAACCGTAATCATGGAACAGGGGACCGTTTCCGGTTGCGTGCTTGATCTCTCCAAGCTCTTAGGTTGCAAAAAAGTAATGTTCGTCGGTCAAGACATGGCTGTTCGTGACGACGGCCGTTATTACACCGACGATTCGTCTTATGCCGATCGAGGAGGACATTATGCCGATTCGGCAAAAGGGCAACGCCTCCCTGGTAATACTCAGGAAAAAGTGCTCGTCGAGCAAAGGCTCTTCGTCTACCTGAAGACCTTTGAGCAATTCATTGCCAAAAAGGATCCGGATACAGAGTACAGAAACTTGGCTAGGACCGGTGCGAGGATTGAAGGCACTACCTATTGCGATTATGATGAAGCCTTGGAGTGGATTGGAGAATCCTCGAATAAGGCGTTTAAGGACAGAATCGCAAAACTCATTGACCGACAAGGTGATTGCCCTGATCTTAGTAAGATATTTCAAGACGCAAAGAGTTACGTCGAGCAAATCTATGAAAAAGCTTTTGTCAGCGCCATTAAGAGTGAACTATTGCCGGAAAAGTACGCAGGTACGAACTACTCAGAGCATAAAAGCATCAAAGAGTTGCTCAATGATGGCGGTGAATTGAATAAATTAGTGGACTCCAGCAATATTTTCTGGAACTTCTTACTTGAGGGCAAGACCAAGGGAGAACTGGTTGCATATCAACGAGCATTGCGAGATATCGACTTTCCCAGCAAGAACTGGACTGCCGTTCAGGGAAACAGGGAATACTTTTGGGCTTTGAGCGAAGGTTGCCATTGGCTTCTTGAAACATTGAACGAAAACATCAAGTCAAGAACTTGGTCGCAACCGGCCATATCCTAAGAGGTCGACCCTGCGGTTTCTGATGGCATAATATATGCTACGCGTATTGCGTGAGTATATATTGTCGACACTTCCCCTTTCTTGGGAAAACGGATTCATCCCTAGTATAATCAACTAGAGCATGGGATCCGACATGAAGCTAACGGGCCTGGCGTCAGGCTTTGACTGGCAACCGCTCGTCGACAAACTGATAGAGCTCGAATCTGTGCCCAAACAAAGACTTGAGGCGGAAAAAGTAAGAAATAATGAGAAGATTTCCGAACTGGGAATTCTCAAAAGCCAACTGGATACTCTCAATAACTCGGCCAGCGCCTTGCAGAACGAAGATTTGTTCAACGCAAGGAAAGTGGGCATATCCTCCTCTTCTTCAGGTTTTTCCGCGTCGGCTGAAGCCGGTGCTCTTACCGGCGACTTTGAAATCCTAGTGGAATCCCTTGCCAGCAAGACCGAGATGTCGTCGAGGAACCGGAAGATTGGCGGATTGGCAGGAAAGCTTAATTTGGGTACCGCACTCGAAGACCTCCCTATCTTTTCAAGGATAACCAAAGGAACTTTTTCAATTTCCGGCAAAACCTTCTCCATCGACAACCTCAGCATGACCCTCCAAGAGGTCATCGATAAAATCAATGCGACTTTTGCCGGGGTAACTGGCGTAAATCCTGAATCCGATTCTTCAGGCATCACCCTAGAGTACGATTCCTCATCCGACAGGATGTACCTGGACACAAACGAGCATTCCCCCGGGGCTAGCTCCAAGCTTCCGGTATTGGGTTCTCCTACCGATACATCCAACTTTCTTCATGCCATGCGCTTGTTGGATCGCTCCGTTGCCCGGAGAGATGCCGATTTTGAAGCAGGGAGTTCGATTTCCATCTTCAATCCGGGGGACGGATCCAAGGCTTGGGTTCATTCGTCGGATTCTGCCGTTAGTCTTGGGGTCTTCGACGACCGGACTTTCGCATCTTTCAACGGCATTCTCTATGAGCGAACAAAGGTCGAGCCCGATTTCGATTCAGCAAATGCCTACAAAACTGGGGACAGGGTATACCACAGGGGATTCGTCTATCAGTCCACGACGGACCTTCCTTCCGCAAGTTGGCTTGGGACGGAGAAAGCCGTGGGGGACATGGTTGCCCATAACGGAGCCTACTACCAGCTTCTGGTCGATCTGGACTCCAGCAAGGTCGATTCCTTTTCTTCAGTAGACGCAGGCGACCACTCGGTCAATCAGGCCACCAATCCAGGCACTACGACCAGCAGTGATGCCTATAAGGCCGGCGACGTCGTCAAGGCATCCGACAATACGTTCTTCAGGGCAATCAAGGACAGAACCCATCCTTCTGCCGTCGATTGGAGCGGTTATTCCACGGGAGCAGGCTACTCAGCTCCCCTTGCATCCCAGGGCTGGTCGGGAAACGTTCCTGCCGCCATCTTCAACTTAGGCCGCATGTACGAGTTATCGCCATCGGTCACAGCCACAGAGCATGCTGGGGCGACGGACGTCAGCATCTACAGTTCCGCCAATGGCTGGGGCGACCCGATTTCCCTCGTCGCCGGAAAGTCAGGCGCAACGGGTGCGGAAAATCATTACTTCCTCCCTCAAACTGCGAACTGGGACAATGTGAACGCCCATTCCGCCGCAGCCTCTTATTCCTCCGGAGATATCGTCCTCCAGGGAGGAAAATTCTGGCAGGCCAATGGAAACTTGACTCCTTCCGCCTTCAATTCCGCCAGCTGGACTGACGTAACTACCTCCATCAACGACTTGGCCAATGCGGGTAACGGAGGACTTGTCGACACTTTTTGGACCAAAGTCGATCTCTCAGCCGGCAATCAGACCTACTGGAACGAAATTGGCCATGCCGATGGCGCCACGAACTTTGACTCCAGCTATTGGCAGGAAATAAAGCCTGAGATGAAACGCTTCGACGAATCAGGAACTGGAGCGCAGCTTAACTCAATCGATTATTCCATCTGGGCTCAAGTGGGGTCCGTAGGTAGCGATGATGGTGACGGAGTTTGGGGTAACCGAGATCTTGGTGAAAACGCCGTTCCAAGCGACGGCAATTTCACCTACGACACTTGGGCGGGCTCAGCGAGCCAAGGGGATTACGTTCACCACAACGGTAACGTATACCAGGCAAGAATAGCCACCACCAGCGAACCCGGGACTCTGGGCAGCGAGGACAACTGGCATCTCGTTGCCAATGCCGCTACCATCGCAGCCGGAACCGTGACCGAACAGGCGAACAGAAGACGCTTTACCGATACGGGGTTTTGGTCGCAATACACCGTTCCCGATCCGGATCAGAACTCCGGACACTGGAAAGTCGCCCAAGAGATGGTCATAACGAGTAGTCAGCCGTTGGGCACGGTCAACATGACCGTATCCCTTGCCAATGCGAACTTCGCATCCGCTTTTACCGGACTTTCCTCGGGCCTGGGAAATTTCTTCATCGGAGAAGGGGAGGGTGCCGTCAGGATCGATTACGACGTAAACAAAGACACCCTCGCCGGATTGATCGACCGGGTGAATTCATCCGAGGCAAACATCAACTTGTTCTACGACCCAATAGGCAATCGTTTCGTTGCCCGAAACAAGGATACGGGGTCGATTGGCATTACTTTGCACGAGTCGCCTACATGGGATACTCTTGCCGCTGCCAGTGTAAACGTAGGGGCAGGAAACATCCTCCAGCTCATGGGGTTAGCCGACCCAATGTCCATCTCCACGTCGTTTTCTTCATCAAACCTGTCTTCCTACGCTAAAGGATCCTTCGTGTCGCTTAGTTCAGGGTCCATCACAACCTACTGGCAAGCCCTCCAGGATGCTCCGACTGAAGGCCCTTCACCAGTAAGTACACAGTGGCGGCAAGTCATCGAGGGGGTAGGGCGAACGATGGAAAGCGAATTGGGCCGAAATTCATCCGTCCGAATCAATGGCGGCGATCTTGTCTACAGCACGGATTCCGACTTTGACGGAAACAATCATGGTTATGAAGGAATCAGTTTCGACGTCGCCAACGTTTCAATCGGCGCAACTGCCTCCTTTACGGTATCTAAGGACACAAATGCAGCTAAAATCGCGATAGACAAGTTCGTCGAGGAGTTTAATGACGCGCAAGATTACATCAACAGCTTGACCGCAGTCACGCAGGACGGTGAAAACGTCTCCTCAGGTAGATTTACCGGCAACATCGAGATCAGTCGCCTCAGCAGTCAATTGCGCAAGGTGGTCTTCGGGGATGCCCAAGCTCACTCCGCCAGTGGACGCACGGCAGACGGAGCGGACCTTATCATTAACAGTAACGATGGATCCAATACGGAGATCAATAATATCGCCACCCAGCTAGCCTTGAATTCCAGTAACAACGGCTACACCATCAAGGTCCTCGATCAAAACTCCAGCGGTAATCCTGCCTACTTTAAGTGGAACGGGACGAGCTTGTCATGGGAGTCGACCACTCCGACTTACTCCAGTTTCCGTCTCCCTGATATCGGGCTTGATTTCGGGATTGGTTCGGATCGCCTTGTCGTCGAGAACTCAGCTCTCTTGATTCAAGCTCTGAGCGAGAAACCGGAAAAGGTTCAAGCCCTCTTCGCTGAAGCAACAGTTGAGGATGCTTATGACGAAAATACGAAAAGCAACCGTACCTACCAAGGTCTCTCCTACGCATTGGATGACTTCATTTCCAATTTCCTCTCAGGCGACGACGGGACTGGCTACAAGGGTGCTTATGAGACCCACATTGACAGCGTAAAATCCCAGAATGAAAGGATTGACGACAAGATTGCCCAACTGGAGCGGTATCTCGAATCCCGGGAGGAACAGCTCAGTGCTGGATTTATGAAAATGGAAGAGATGCAGTCCAAACTTGATACTCAGCTTCAAACACTCCAGAACTCCATACCAAAGAAAAATAAATGAAACCTCGTAATATCCTTTATCTTTGCCTGCTATTATTTGTTTTCCTTTCCGGTTGCCGACGCTTCGAGCAGGAGAAAATCGTTGCCCAGGCAGAGCCTTTCGCCCCCAGGAACCTTTACCCCATCGAGAGGCTGCCTAGTTACTTCAACCGCGTTGCGGTCCTGCCTTGCCATTATTCGGACCTGGATTCGCCTATTCTCGAGTATGTGGACGAGATATTCCATCAGGAACTTTCTCAAGAGAGGATTTTCGAGACCGTAAGACTGAAGCCCGCTCAAATGAAGGAGATATTCGGCGTTGAAAGAGTTGCATCGAACTTACCCCTGCCTGAAAACTTCCTGCGCAGGCTCGAGGAAACAACCGGAGCCAATGGGGTCCTCTTCGTGGATCTGGACTCTTACCGCGCCTATCGGCCTATCTCACTAGGCGTCCGCTCCAAACTCGTGGACCTCAAGACCGGAGAATACATGTGGGCGATTGACGAGACTTTTGACTCCGGCCATGCCGGGGTTATTGCAGGAGCCAACGCCTTTCAGCAGAAATCTCAAGTGAGGGCCATCTCCGCCAAGACCTCGGGCAGCGTTTTGCATTCCCCAAGAGTCTTCGCAAAGTACGTGGCGACTACTTGCTTCTCAACCATGCCAAACCGTTGATGTACAATTATGTTTGCCTTTTCCTGCGTTCTGGCGCAAAATAAGCTTTAATCTGATTTATGGAAGCCATTAATAACAGCGAAAACGGCCCAGTTTCGCGTGCCTACGCCAAAGCTGACAAATCAGCACCAAAGGCTTCCGCAAGTACCTCCAAGCCAGAGACCAACGTAAATTTAGCGGACCTTGGGTCCTTGGCTGATAGAGCAAGTCAAAGCGGGGATGACGTTCGCCCGGATGCAATCGAACGCGGAAAGGCCCTGATTGCCGACCCCAACTGGCCCAACGACAAATCCCTGGAGGGTCTTGCTGCAAAGCTCCTGCGGACTGAGGAATTTTCCTGACGCCCCTTCCGATTGCCCATTGCCCATGCAGTACGACAAAATAGCACGCTCCTACAAGGCTCAGTCCGTTCAGACCGCGAGCCCTGGAAAGTTGGTACTGATGTTATTCGATGGTTGCCTCAGGTTTACCGCGGCAGCGAGGAAGGCATTTGAAGAGGAAGAGTTCACCAAGAGGAACGAAGACATAAACAACAACTTGATCCGAGCCCAGAACATCGTGACGGAATTACAGGCCTCTCTAGATATGTCCGTTCCCGGCGATCTGCCCGGCACCCTCTACAGGCTTTACGACTACGTCATGAGTAACCTGCAGCAAGCGAACCTCAAGAAGGACCAAGGTCCGATCGACGAGGCGGACAAGGTTATTAGTGAACTTCGCGACGCTTGGGCCGAAATGCTTGCCCAGAATCCGGAAAACGCTCCTTCGGGGGATCAGCAGTCCGGTTCGATTTCTCTGCGCGCCTAATTCCCTTAATCGATAGCTTGCCTTGACCAAGCATTCTATTGATTTCTCTTATTTCCTTGAGTCCCTCGAGACCTTTGAAAATCTTCTCCATGCGGAAACTCAGGCAATAGCCGCGAAGCACCTGGATACTATTGAGGAAATTATCGACAGGAAGGACGAAGGCCTTCGCTTGCTTCTGGACTCAAAGGGCAAACTCGGCAACCATGGCGATGAAGCGTCCATGGCGAATGAAATGGTTGAGCAGGTTCTTGATCTTCAGGAAAAAAACGCTGAATCCTTCCGTCGTTTGTTTGAGAGGCAATTCAAGCTAAGCCGAGGTGAGGATACCGAAGAAAAACCCAGGGAGAAGAAAATGAGGAGAGCCTACTTGAAATCCAGCCAAGAAAACCTCCCACGCTTCGACAGCTGACTTTCGGCACCTTACCTCAAGGCATTGCGCTCTTGCCCAGATAGAACGATTTCATTAATATCGGTCGCTTTTCATGAAAAAAAGAAATCTTTTTGAGAAGGTCTGGAATGCTCATTCAGTTGGAGAACTCTCCAATGGCCAAACCCAGTTGTTCGTTGGCAGGCATCTGATTCACGAAGTCACCAGTCCCCAAGCCTTCGGAATGCTAAGAGAGAGAAATTTGCCGGTCCTGTACCCGGAGCGGACTTTCGCCACGGTTGATCACATCGTCCCGACCAACGAGTTGAGCGAGCCTTACTCGGACCCCTTGGCCGATGCCATGATCAAGGAACTGAGGAAGAATTGTGAAGACTTCGGCCTCACTTTCTTCGACGTCAATACGGGCAAGCAGGGGATCGTTCACGTCGTGGGACCCGAGCAGGGACTGACCCAGCCCGGCATGACGATTGCCTGCGGAGACTCCCATACTTCCACTCATGGAGCATTCGGAGCCATTGCATTCGGGGTCGGTACCAGTCAGGTCAGGGATTTACTGGCGACCCAGACTTTGGCCTTGGGCAAACTCAAGGTCCGCAGAATCGAGGTAAACGGCGACCTCGGTCCTGGAGTCTATGCCAAGGACGTCATTCTTCACGTCATCAAGGTACTCGGCGTGAACGGCGGAACAGGCTATGCCTATGAGTATGGTGGAAGCGTGTTCGATGGGTTCTCCATGGAGGAACGAATGACGGCGTGTAATATGTCCATTGAGGGCGGAGCTCGCGTTGGCTACGTCAATCCCGATGAAAAGACCTTCGAGTACCTGCGCGGCAGGAATTATTCCCCCGATGAAAATTCTTGGGACGATGCTGTGTCCAAGTGGCGATCCTTTTCCTCGGACGAGGGCTGCGATTACGACGACCTGGTTTCCATCGATGCAGCCGACATAGTTCCCACCGTGACCTGGGGAATCAACCCCGGTCAGGCAATTGGCATAGACGAGGTAATCCCCGACCCGGAAGGCGCTCCTAAAGGTGAGGCGGCCAGCATTTCCGAAGCGATAGAATACATGCAGCTGGTTCCCGGGTCGCCGATCAAGGGAACGCCTATCGACGTTGCCTTCATTGGCTCATGCACGAATGGACGGCTATCCGACCTCGAAGAAGTGGCTTCCAGAATAGGAGGGCATACGGTTAGAGACGGCGTAAAGGCAATCGTTGTCCCTGGCTCCCAGGTCGTCAGCAAGCTGGCTGAGGAAAAAGGGCTCGAC
>Ga0310343_10000794_pt1 | contig 15468 bp, 15 predicted proteins | sample HC15DNA2025_MG_FD_203519 | JGI IMG/M metagenome (GOLD analysis project Ga0310343, IMG submission 203519) | Marine microbial communities from station ALOHA, North Pacific Subtropical Gyre - HC15-DNA-20-25_MG | ecosystem: Environmental > Aquatic > Marine > Oceanic | place: Pacific Ocean: North... | reverse complement strand
AGAGACTTCTCCAGTACTTATAAATATCTTTTTATTCATAAATTCACTATAGGCATTGGTCCTCGTCTTTCTTTAGATATTGACTCTTTTAAGAAATTACATAATTTTGAAGATGACAAATCTAATTCTCCTTTGATAGCTTTTTCTAATGAATTTGAAATAGGTTCATTAGATTTAAAGAGAAGATTCCAAGTATTTTGAAGTGTTTTTAAATCAAAATCGTTATTTTCCATCAAACCACTTCTTTTAATTCCAATTCTGTTCAAGCCTCTCAATCTTCCTGGATGTCCTTCAGCTAAACAAAAAGGAGGGACGTCTCTATCAACCCTGGTCATTCCTCCAATCATTGCTAAGTATCCGATATGCACAAATTGATGAACACCTAAACAGCCACCAATAATGGCTTTATCTTCAACTTTTACATGGCCTGCGACTTGAACACTATTTGATAAAACTATCCCATTACCAAGTTCACAATTATGTCCTATGTGAGAGTAGGCCATTAATAAATTATTATTACCAATAATAGTTTTTTCTCCTTCATCAGTTGCCTTATTAATAGTCACACATTCTCTAAAAGTATTATTATCTCCAATAATTACTTCAGTAGACGCACCTTTATACTTTAGATCTTGGGGATCAAGACCTATAAAAACATTTGGGAAAACTTTGTTCTTAATACCAATTTGAGTTCTTCCTGAGACAACAGCATTTGGTCCTATTTCGGTTCCTTCCCCGATAGTCACATCAGGGCCGATTATAGCTCCTTGAGAGATAATGACTCCATCATGCAATTCGGCACTTGGATCAACAAAAGCATTTGGGTGAACTTTCACGCTGTTAAAGCTTGAATTTAATTCAATATTTTTATTCTCCATGTCCCTAATCAACTAATGAGAACATTAATTCGCCAGCACAAACCAACTTCCCCTCAACATGTGCCTCTCCTTTAACCTTGCCAAATCTTTGTCTTTTAATACTCAGTAATTCACAAGAGATTATCAATTGATCTCCAGGTACAACAGGTTTTCTAAATTTAACATTATTGATCCCTGCAAAGACGAATAGTCCTTTCGGGAGATTAGGCATTTGAGTTACTATTATCCCCCCCACTTGAGCCATTGATTCAACAATAAGAACTCCAGGCATTAAGGGTCTTTCAGGAAAGTGTCCTTGAAATTGAGGCTCATTTATAGTTACATTTTTTACTGCAACAGCCCGCTCCCCAGGAATAAGCTCTATGACTTTATCCACAAGTGCAAAAGGATATCTGTGAGGCAATAAACCTAGTATGTTCTCAGAGGATAATTGATTACTTTGACTTGGTGATTTCTTTTCCAAAACAATTAAAAATAAAGTTAATTTTTGAGTGTTGAGGCCAATAAAGCATTTAAAGCATGTGATCCTTTATAAACTAAAATTTGGGCCTTAGGTAACCCTACCAAAGCCAAGTCCCCTATTAGGTCTAAAATTTTATGTCTTATAGGTTCATTATCAAATCTTAATGGAGGATTAACCCATCCATCACCATCACAGACAAGGGCATTTTCTAAACTTCCTCCTTTTATTAATCCAAGTTCACTCAATTCTTGAAATTGATCTTTAAAACCAAATGTTCTTGCTGGAGCAATCATTTCAACGAAATTTCTTGGATTTAAGTCAATCACAAAAGTTTGATTTCCAATCGCTTTGTAGGAAAAACATATGGTGGATATAATTGTAGTCTTAATTGAGGGAGTAGCTGCTATAACTGAATCTTCTTTATTTAAAATTATTGATCTATTAATTTCTTGAAAAAAATTATCTGGTTTAGGTGCTTTTTTTATACCTATTTCTTCAAAAGATTTAACCCATTCAATTGCCGATCCATCAAGAAGAGGGATTTCTTTACCATCAACCTCAATATGAATATAACTTAACCCGCACCCAGCCATTGCAGATAATAAATGTTCAATAGTATATAAATTTCTTCCTCCTAATTTAACGGCTGTACAAAGCATAGTACTGCCAATTAAATCTTGTGTCAGCTTAAAAACCTCGTTGGGCTTATCTCTAAAAGAAATATAATATCCTTCTTTGTCGTAGGGAGAAATTCTAACTTTTGTTTTTTCACCACTGTGAAGACCTATACCTTCTCTGGATATAACACCAGCCAATGTATAGCAAAAATCATAATTAGTAGGCCAAGAAAACACTTAAAATTTCCATCCAACCCCAAGTGTATATCTCCAATCACCACTTAGGTCTTTACTAGCAACATCTAGTCTTAATGGACCAATTGGTGTTTTAACTCCAATTCCACCTCCAAGAGAAAAGCCAGAACCTGATTTCTGCAATAATTTACCAGGTTTTCCTGGGACATCCTTTTGAGATCCTAAATCACTTCCTGCATCAACGAATAAAGCTCCTGATATCATTTTCCAAACAGGGAATCTATATTCTACTGTGCCTTCAACAAAACTTTTACTTACAGCCATATCACAAGATCCCCAACCTCTAACAGATGATGTCCCTCCCATACAAAATGCTTCATAAGGAGGCAAATCACCAATAATCGTTCCAGCCTTAAATTGAAATCCAATAGCTTGTGGACAATCTTCACTATTAGCATTTGTGGACCTACATGCTTTAGTGAAATTTATCAATTTTGTAGGTATAAAAAATGAATATGAGGCTCTCATTCTATTAAAAGTTGGAGAGTTTTCCCCCACTGATACAAATTGTTCAGTCCCAAAGCTTAATTTATTTCCTGAAGTTGGATTTATAGCATTATTCAGATTATTTCTAGATGTACTTGCAATAACACTTACCAATGTATTTTCTGCAGGGCATGAACCATCATTTGGAGTAAATCCTAGGCAGATAATATCGCTTATATTACCTGTAGTTGGGGTCAAGTCACCATAAGGTTTTTTGTTCCCATCACCATCAATCATTTTTATCTTCTTAAAATTCATTCCTGCAAGTACTCTCCATTTAGCAACCTTAAATGGATCTCCACCGTTAAGAGGTCTTGAGAAAGAAAATCCACCTCCTGTTTTTTCTAAAACTATTGAAGAAAAGGTATCAGAGGTTGAAGTATTCGTGTCATCAACAGCGTATATCCGCCCATTCTCTTCACTTTTAAATTCTTGTGGATAGTCTCTACTCAGAAAAACATTTGTTCTTAAAGAAGTTTTATATTTATCGCCCTTAATCCAAGGATCAGACAAAGATAAATTGTAGGTTGTGGAATATTCTCCAAAGTTTATGTTGAAATTGGTAGACCATGCTCTACCAAGAGCATTCGTTTCTTGTAAACCAATAGTGGCAAAGATACCTGAGCTATTACTATAACCGAGACCACCTGTTAGTGATCCTGTTCGTTGCTCGGTCAAGTCTAAAAAAATTATAACTTTACCAGGATTTAAATTATCCGCACCAAGAGAAACCTTTACATCATCAAATAGTGATGTTGCATAGAGTCTACTGATATCAGCTTCTAAAATTTTCCTATTAAAAATGGTGCCAGGTTGTGTTTTTAACTCTCTTTTTACAACCCAATCTCTTGTTTTTCCTTCTCTAAGTTTGCCATCCACAATAGCCTCCCCATCAGAGCCAGGGAATCTTAATTTTATCTCAGAAATAATTCCTTCAGAAACATTTAATGTTAATAGCCCGTTTGCAGAAATTCTTTCTGGCCCACTAATTCTAGCCAAAGAATAACCCTCACTTTCATAACGCTTTTTTATTATTTCAATCTTTTTTTGTAATTCATTTAAGTTTAATGTTGTGCCATACAAATTTTTAAAAATTCCATCTACATAATTACTAGAGATTACTGAGTTTTCTGGTTTAAGTTCAACTTTTTTCAATATTGGATTAGGCACTACATTTACAATTAGTCTTACTCCTAATGGACCATCTTGAGAATTAATTTTAACTCCCGAGAACCAACCACTAGCATAAATTGCATTTAGATCTTCATTTAAAATTTGATTATTTACGATACTTCCTGGTTTTATACTCATAGAATCATATACGGCCAATTCAAGTTTTCTACCCTCAGGGTGATTTTCCCACCCTTCGATAATAATTTCTGAGATTAGAACACTTTCATCATTAATATCTTCTTTATTTTCTGCTATTAAGGAACTCTTTTCATGTTCAATATTATTAACTTCGAATACACTATTGTTAATATTATCTGTTCCTAAGGCTACGATTGAATCCTCTTTGTGATCTGTTAAATACTTTGCCGCTAGTTCTGAATTATTGAATATCAAAATCAACGGCGAACAACATATATTTGCGAAACCCTTAATAAATTTTGAAAAATGTTTTTCCATAGTTTTTTAAATATGTTAATTAAAGCTTTTTTGTTTAATTGAGTTCAATGAAATCATTAATTCGTCGGTTAATTTCACTGTAAGCTTCAATTAGACCACCTAAATCATTTCTAAATCTGTCTTTATCAAGGCTTACAATTATATCATTATTCTGATTTAGATCCCACAATCTACAATTATCGGGACTTATTTCATCCCCAAGAAGAATATTATTTTTAAAATCATAGCCAAACTCTAATTTGAAATCTACAAGTTCAAGCTGAATTTTTTTAAAAAAACTTTTCAGTATTTCATTGATTTTTAGAGTTAAATCTATTATTAAGTCTAAATCTGAGGAACTTATTATTTTCATTATTTCTATTCTTTCTTTTGAAATTAGCGGATCATTAAGTTCATCATTTTTTAGATAAATATCTATTAATGGTTTAGCTAAGACTGTGCCTTCATTAATAGTAGTCTGTTTACATAAAGAACCATAAGCAATATTTCTCAGCACAATTTCTAATGGAATTATTTTTATTTTTTTTGCAATTATTGTATTTTCATTTTTAAGTTCAAGGAAATGAGTTGGAATATTCTTCTTCATAAGATGTTCAAAGATTCTTGAACTTATAAGACAATTAAGTTTTCCCTTCCCCTCGAATTTAGCTTTTTTCAAAGCATTAAAAGCTGTGGCATCATCCTTAAATTGGATTATTACTTTATCTGCATCATCATGAGAAAATACTTTTTTTGCTTTGCCTTCGTAAATCAATTCATATTTATTGTTCATTAACTTAAATCCTCATTTGATTACTAAAATCACTATTAGTATTTAACATATTTATAGAGATCAACTTTCCAAAATAGTTTATTTCATTTTAACTGATTATTTAACGAAACCTCATAACATTAAAAAAGAAAATTTATGGGTTTTAATTCAACAACTTCTCAAAACTCTATGAGGTTAAAAAATATCTTAATAATTGGGAACGGCGGAAGAGAAAATTCTTTAGCTTGGGCTATTCAAAAAAATGAAATAGTCAAAAAGGTTTATTTAATACCTGGTAACGCTGGAACAGAGAGAATAAATAAATGTGAAAGAATAAGAATTGATATGAATAATAAAACTGAATTAGTCAAAAAGCTTTACTTTCTAAATATAGACCTAGTAGTGATAGGTCCAGAAATTCCCTTAGCAAATGGATTAGCAGATTTTCTACGCAAAAATGACTTCAAAGTATTTGGTCCTGGCAAAGATGGAGCAAAGTTGGAATATAGCAAATCTTGGGCAAAGGAATTTATGCAAGATGCAAATATTCCAACTGCAAATTTTTGGAAAGTCAATTCTCTAGAAGAAGCTAAAAAAATTATCAATTCATCCCCTACGCCTCTTGTCGTAAAAGCAGATGGTTTAGCTTCAGGTAAAGGAGTTTTTATTCCCGATTCAAAAGATGAATGTTATAGAGCAACAGAATCAATCCTCAATGGTAAGTTCGGTAAATCTGGGAATGTAATAGTTTTAGAAGAAAAAATTCAGGGGCCAGAAGTTTCAGTTTTTGCACTATGTGATGGGGAAAAATACATATTACTTCCAACTGCACAAGATCACAAACGTCTAAAAGAGAAAGATAGAGGTCCAAACACAGGAGGAATGGGAGCTTATTCACCTGCTCCATTATTAACAAAAGCTTACCTCGATAAAATTATTAAAGAGATAATTGAACCAACAATAAATGAACTTAATAAAAAAAATATTGATTATAAAGGCGTTATTTATTTTGGATTAATGCTCACAAAAGATGGACCCAAAGTTATAGAATATAACTGCAGATTTGGAGATCCAGAATGTCAGACAATAATGCCATTATTGGATCAAAGTTTTATATTACTCTTAGAAAAATGCTCAATGGGTAAATTAACAGGAAATGAGAAAATTAATATTTCTAACAAAGTTAGTGGTTGTGTAATAGCTACATCAAAAGGTTATCCTCAACAATACAAGACAGGTTTTCCTATAGAAATTGGAAACATTGACTCAACTGATTGTCAGATTTTCGACTCAGGTACTTCTTTTAGTGAAAATGGTGAATTAGTAACTTCTGGTGGAAGAGTCTTAAGTATTGTATGCCAAGATAAAGACTTTGATTTAGTTTTTGAAAAAGCATATAAAAATTTAAAAGAAATAAAATTTGATGGTATTTACTTCAGAAATGATATTGGTCATCAAGTAAGAACAAACATTCCAAAGAAGAATTAAGCTTATGGATAATACAAGTAACAGAGATAATATAGAAAATAGTATTTCCGGTAATGACGAAATAAATAATAATTATTGGATTGCTAGGCTTCTTGCATGGTGGAGCGGTTTCAGTTTACGAACAAAATTGTTAGCAATCGCAACCCTTGTTGTCAGTCTACTTATGACAGCAATAACTTTTTTTGCATTAAATAGTATTCAAAGAGATGCAGGAATGAATGATACAAGATATGCTCGAGATCTTGGATTATTGTTATCTGGTAATGTAACAGAATTAGTTGCTAATAACCAAAAAAAAGAAATTTCAAATGTTGCAGAAAAGTTTTGGAGATCCAGTCGAAACCTACGTTATATATTTTTTACAGATGCTGAAGACGTTGTACAACTTGGCATACCGATAAGTGCCACACCAACAAGTTCAGATAGTCAGTTTCAACTCACTAGAAGATTAAAATTACCATCAGAATTAAAGAAGAGACCGCAATTTCCATTAGTTAGGCAGCATGCTACCCCTCAAGGTCAAGTAACTGATGTATTTGTTCCAATGTTGTGGAAAGGGAAATATCTTGGAACTTTAGCTTTAGGAGTTACACCCAATAAAAAAGCCCTAGCCAGCGCAGCACTTACAAGAGAAGTTACAATAGCAGTCTTTATTTCTATTTGGGTTTTAGTAATACTTGGGGCAGTATTTAATGCCCTCACTATAACTAGACCTGTAAGAGAATTAGTAAGAGGTGTTAGGGAAATTTCAAAAGGAAACTTTAAATCCAGAATTTCTTTACCTATGACAGGAGATCTAGGAGAACTTCTCAATGGTTTTAACCGAATGGCAACTCAGTTAGAAAATTATGACGAGGCGAATATTGAAGAACTTAAAGCCGCTCAAATAAAACAACAATCACTAATAGCAACTATGGCTGATGGTGCAATATTATTAGACTCACAAGGAAAGATCGTACTTGCCAATCCAACAGCAAAAAGATTATTTCGTTGGGAAGGAAGATTCTTAGAAGGAAAATATTTTTTAAATGAGATTCCCGAGATTTTATCTAATGACTTACACACAAATATAGAATCTTTATTTAAAAGAGAAAAGGAGAAAGATGATTTACGATTTAGCTTAGGAGAACCAGCCAGAACTTTAAGAATTGTCCTTCAGTCAGTTTTAGATACAAACAAAATTGAATTAAAAGGTATTGCCGTTACGATTCAAGATCTAACTAGAGAAGTTGAACTAAATGCTGCACAAAATAGATTTATTAGCAATGTTTCCCACGAATTAAGAACACCACTTTTCAACATCAAAAGCTACGTAGAGACCTTGCATGATTTAAAAGATCAGCTCTCTAATGAAGAACAGCTAGAATTTCTAGGCATTGCTAATTCAGAGACTGATAGGCTAACAAGACTTGTGAATGATGTATTAGATTTATCAAGATTAGAGTCAGGTAAAATAATCCAACTTGAAGAAATGGATATAAAACCTGCAATAGAACAAACTCTCAGAAATTACAGACTAAACGCTATAGAAAAAAATGTTTCGCTAGCACATGATATAGAAGAAACTGTCCCTTCAATTCTTGGGAATTTTGATTTACTTTTACAAGTTTTTGATAATCTGTTGGGAAATGGATTGAAATTTAGTCCCAAAAATAGCAGCCTAATGATAAGAGCTTACACTTGGCCAGATTCCTGTCCTGCTTTTCCTCCAATTAAAAACAATGACGAGGCACCTCAATGCGAGTTGGTTTCACCATTGCCAAAGGTAAGAATTGAGATTTCTGACACAGGTTCAGGAATATCTCAAGCGGATCAAGAAAAGATATTTGACCGTTTTTATAGAGTTGAAAATGCCGTTCATACCGAGCAAGGTACAGGTTTAGGATTATCTATAGTAAGAGGAATAATTGAAAAACATGGTGGTCAAATTCGAATGGCTAGCGAATTAGGAGTTGGAACAACTTTCTGGTTTGATTTAGCTTTGGCACAATCTGATAAAGATGAATTATTGACTCAGACTATTAATAACACAGATAATTTTTCAACCTCTGAAGTTAGTAGAACCATTTAATCATTATTTAAACCTTTAAATATATTCTGAACATTTTGTTCAGGGACAACTCTATGAGGAGCTCCACTAAATATCTGTTCGAAGTTAGAGAAAGAATCTTTTATTTCAGGACCTCTATTAGTGATAATAAATTCTCTTATTCGTTTATCATGCCATGATCCTCGCATTTTAAAAACGTTTAAAGCTCTAGCCATCTCTCCTTTTATTTCAACATATTGAAGCAATAAAATAGTATCTGTAATTGTTGAGATATGAGAATCTGTAATGGAGTGACTACCCATAAATTCTTCTGCAGTATTGGTAAAAAAGCCTGCTATTTCTTCTTGCTTTGTATAACCAGTTACTGCAATTACAAATTGTCTAAATGCATTCAAACTTACACCTCGGGCTAATGCTGATAAAGAATCTATTGCCATTCTCTTCGGTTTAAATTGATTAATTTGCGTTTTTATGATTTGTAAGTGATCTTCTAAACCAGTTGATTCAGGATATGCACAAATAATCTTCAGTAACCCATCACTTTCCATTTTTTCAAAGTCTATTCCCCAACTTGTAGCATTCCTTAGCAATTGAGCTCTAGATTCTTCATATGCGAAAAGTATTGCTCTTTCGCTGTTATTATATGCATCTTCTACAAATTTTGATACAAGCATTGTCTTACCTGTACCAGTAGCTCCTGTGGCTAAGATTATTGAATCTTGAAAATATCCGCCTCCACACATATCGTCAAGATCTTTAACTCCAGAACTAATCCTTATATTAGAAGATCTTTGCGTGAGTCTCATTGCTCCAAGGGCAAAAACACTTATACCATCTATTCCCATAGTGAATGGGTATTCCCCTTTCATATGTACAGTACCTCTTAACTTTAAAACTTCTAAAGTTCTTCTTCTCTTCTCTGACTCTAAAACATTTCTTAATAAGACAACATTATCAGATACAAATTCCTCTACTCCATATCTAGCAATAGGTCCGTAATCGTCCACCCTTTCAGTAGTCATGACAGTTGTTACTCCTATCTCTTTTAATCTGGCTATTAATCTAAATATTTCTCTTCTAACAACATAAATAGCGTCATATTGTTGAAAAACGGCAGTTATTGAATCTATTGCAACTCTTTTAGCTTTATATTTTCTTATCGCATAACTAATTCTCTCAATAAGGCCAGACAAGTCAAAGTTACCTGCGACATCTTGACCGTCAGGATCAGGAGAAGCATCTAATATAAATAACTTATTTAGATCAATTAATTCTTGTAAATTCCATCCGAAACTAGCAGCATTTCTTATTATGTCTAAAGGTGATTCTTCAAATGTAACGAAAATGCCTGGTTCATCAAAATTACAAATTCCATGGTGTAGGTATTGAAGCGAAAAAACAGTTTTTCCAGTCCCTGATGTACCACTTACGAGAGTACTTCGAGACACAGGCAGTCCACCTCTGCAAACATCATCGAAACCTTCTATGCCAGTAGGCAATTTTTGTACTTGCATTTTATTTGATTTACCAAATTTCTTATCTTTCATAGTTCTTCAAAAGGAAATTTAATAATAAAGAGAATTAATTTATCTTTAAATTATAAGAGTTTTCTGTAAAGTTATTTATCTCCACTATATTCAGTTTCAGTTAATTCATCAAAAAGTAAATCTAGTCCAATTAAAACTTTCTCTCTATCGGAGAGATCCCCAATTATTCTTCTAACCGGCGGAGGTAAAATTTTGGCTAAGGTTGGCGTAGCTAATATCTTATCTTCCTCTGCAAGCTGAGGTTGCTTAAGTACATCAATGACCTTCAAAGCATAGACTCCTTTAAATTCATTCTCTAAAATTTCTCTTAAAGTATTCAGAGCTCTCATTGAATTAGGAGTATTTCCAGCAACGTAAAGTTTTAAAATATATGTTTTTCTTGCTGCCATTTTTATAATTCCTCAAATTGATATAAAAGATTTAAAACAACCCTTGACTTATTACACTACAAAATAAGAAAATAAACAAATTACTATGATTGCTAATTTGGCTAAATCAAATTATAAATTTGAGCCTAATAGCGTCTTTAAGATATGACAAATTCTAAAAATTCTTCAGACAATTCTTCTAAAAATAGTGAATTGTACGCGATTGCAGAGACTTCTGGGCAACAATTTTGGTTCGAAGTTAATAGGTATTATGATATTGATAGATTAAATTCAAAAGAGAAAGAGAAAATAATACTTGAAAAAGTTTTACTTTTAAAGGACAAGGACTCTATCACTGTTGGTAAACCTTACGTTAAAGATGCAAAAATTGAACTAGAGGTAGTTTCCCATAAAAGAGCTAAAAAAATTCTTGTATATAAGATGCGTCCGAAAAAAAAGACAAGAAGAAAGATGGGACACAGGCAAGAACTTACAAGAGTTATGGTAAAATCTATTTCAGTAGTCAAAAGTGCTCCTAAGTCTTCTTCAAAAAAGGAAACTGTTAAAAAGGAAACTAAACCAAAATCAGAGAAATCTCCAAATTAAAAATTTCTAATGGCACATAAAAAAGGAACAGGTTCTACCAGAAACGGAAGAGATTCCAACTCCAAAAGATTGGGAGTTAAGGCATACGGTGGCGAAAAAGTAACTGCAGGTTCAATTCTAATTCGTCAAAGAGGTACTTCTTTTCTTCCAGGGATTAACGTTGGTAAAGGCAAAGATGACACCCTTTTTGCACTTAAAGGAGGAACTGTAAGTTTCGAAAGCATTAAAAGAAATTTAAGGAATAGAAAAAGAGTCAATATAGTTATCTGATTTTCTTATAAGCTCTTGTAGTTATAAGAATAGGATGAAAAACTTCTAAAAACGTTGATTGAAGAGTCTTAAAAAAATTTTCAACTATTTGAATATCGTCGATATGAAACGGATATTCATTTTTTTCTCCTTTGTGAAAATACCAATTAAATAGAGCAATAGAGTTAGAATCCATAAAATTATTGAAAATCTTAATTTGAGAAGCAGGATCAGCAAGATGTTCCAAAACATCCAGGCAAATTATTGTATTAAATTTCGATGTTTGAGTATCCTCAATAGTCTTGCAAAAAGTAAGCTTTTTTTCAACTCCCAATTCCTGAGCCCTATATTCAACAAAGTTTCTATTTGTTTCATTAATATCTACAAAAAAAACATGCTCAACATTTGAAGACATAGCATTAGCTAAAGCGTGCGTTCCAATCCCTCCTCCAAAATCTAAAACTATACCTCTAGAAAAACTATGCTGAAGTTTTAAAGTATCAGCAATGTATTCCTTGCTTGTGATATGCCAAGCAGCCAAATCAGCTAAATGCCGATCTCCAACAATCTCAGTATAAAAATCAGAAACATCATTTAAAGAATCTCCAGGATGTGAATTTGCTAAATTGATCTTTGCATTTGCAAGGAATCCATCTAAATCACATTCTTTAATAGATAAGAACTCCATTAAATGTAATTTCAAATTAAAAGCATTATCTAAAAACTCTTTTAAAATAAAACTATTATTTTTCAATTTCTTACTTTAAATTTCTAATACAAAATCATAGGATGGTGATAAATCTTTCTCAAAGTATTCTTAATATTAGAAATGGAAACTAAAGATGGGTTCTTAGTAATTAATAAAGAAAGAGGTTGTACTTCTCATGATTGTGTTCAACAAATAAGAAAATTATTAAATATAAAGAAAGTTGGTCATACAGGCACTCTTGACCCAGAAGTTACAGGAACATTACCAATTGCCATTGGAAGTGCCACAAGATTTATTCAATATCTTCCTCAGGGGAAAACTTACATAGGACATATTAAATTAGGTATAAGAACTAAAACTGATGATATTCACGGAGAAATTATTAATAAAAAAGATTGGCCTAAAATAAGTAATGACAAATTAAATCTTTATTTAGATCATTTTAGGGGGAAATTTAAACAAATTCCCCCAAAAGTTTCAAGCATCCATGTCAATGGTACGAGAGCTTATAAAAAATCTCATAATAATGAAATTTTTGAATTAGCTCCAAGAGAAGTAAAAATAGACGAGCTGATATTAATGAATTGGGATCCAATCAACGGAATTATAAAACTTAAAATCAAATGTTCGGCTGGTACTTACATAAGAGCAATCGCAAGAGATTTAGGAAAAATCCTCAATTCCGAGGGTTGCCTTATGCAACTAAAAAGAGTTTCAGCTTGTGGATTTGATGAACAAAACTCTATAAAAATATCTGATATAGAAAAAGAAAAAACGGGTAGGGAAACATTAAATGTTATTGTTCCTATAATTTCTGCTCTTGATCACATTTCAACATTAATCCTAACTAAAGAAGAAGAAATCAATTTTTGGCAAACTGGAAGAGCAATTAAAGTCAATATTAATTATTTTAACCGAAGCAAAGCTTTTAATTATGAAAAGCCCATAAAAGTAGTAGACAATAAAAAAAATTTACTTGGGATAGGTTTCTTTAATAAAGAAAAAACTAATATAAATCCAAAATTAGTTCTTAATGCAAAATGATTTTTATAAGTAATCTTTCGTGAAAGGTTTAATTTGCACGCCCTTATAATAATGCTTTAATATTTTTTCAGCTTTATGACCCTTAGAGGCCATATATTTTGCACCCCATTGACTCATTCCCACTCCATGTCCGGATCCTTGTCCAATAACCATTAAACCTTTTTTTGTGGAAAATGAATTACTGAGTTCTTCTTCAAAAAATTTAAATCTAACGAAATTACTATTTAGTCCTAACCTTTTTCTTAAATCTACCCCAGAAATTTGATCAGAACCATATTCTCCAATTAGTCTTACATTTTTGACCCTCCCTGTACTAGTAATATCTAGAATCTCTATATTTTTTAATCCTCCAATCTTGGGAAACAAATTTATTAATTCTTTGTTTGAAAACTTTTTTTGCCAACTAAATTTTGGATTATTGCTATCAAAATCTTGTACACTTGATAAATACGGATATTCATTTTTCCATACATCTTGACTATTTTCAGTCATTCCACCTGAACTGCTATGAAACAAAGCATTAATTAATTTATTTTCATATGTCAAAACCAAAGATCTTGTACTATTGACTGCTCTGGTGGTTTTATATGTTCTTGACTCTAAGCCATTATAAACTTGATTTTTCTGTGTAGAGTCGATATCAAAAAGATTATTTCCCTTTTGCTTTAAAGCATAGGTTCTAGATGCAATTGCTTGTGCTTTCAATGCTTCCATAGGCCATTTTGTTGGCATCTCTGAACCCACCACGCTAGTTAGGTATTTTTCAATTCCTAAAACATTGACTACCAAAATTTCAGAATCAAGTATAAAAATATTAACTTTTCCAGGAAATCTTTTCTGACCTACCCAAATTCCTCTTTTATCAGAAGATTTTATTTGAAATTGTTGGTTACTTTTTAAGTCATATATTTGTTGTTTATTTTTATCAAAATATAAGATGGTTCTGTTTTTCTCATTTCTCAAAGTTAAGCCTTTTATTTTTTTATTTGAAAAAAATTTTCCCTCTATAATTAAAGGAATTGATCTATCTGATCTAATTCTTATATTGCTATTTTTAGATATCAATACTCTAATTATTGGCTCTTTAAAAGCAGAAACAGATTCACTCTGAAAAACGCAAAAAAATACAATACTTATTAAACAAGATTTACTAAAGATTTTTATCGATTTAAGTATCACTTTGTTTGAAAAACAAATTCTTAGTTTGCCTAAGTTTGACTAAAAGTCTACATTTAATCCAGATATAAAAATAAAAATATCATAAATAAGTGAATCTAACCTTTTTAGGAACGAGTTCAGGAGTACCTTCCTTAACAAGAAATGTTTCTGCATTAGCTCTTAAATTATCACAATCCTCAGAGGTTTGGCTTTTTGATTGTGGAGAGGGAACACAGCATCAAATAATGAAAAGCAATATTAAATCTTCACAAATCACGAAAATATTTATTACGCATATGCACGGCGATCATATCTATGGTTTGCCAGGACTTTTGGCGACCTTAGGTTTATCAGGAAATAGTAAGGGTATTGAAATTTACGGTCCTTCAGAACTACGAAGTTTTATATATTCTGCTCTTAATAGTAGTTTTTGCAAATTGTCATATCCATTGCATTTTGTGGAAGTTAATAGTTTTGCATCAGAAAATAAGATTTTATTTGAAAACAACAAATTAAAAGTAAATTACACCTGTCTTAAACATAAAATACCTGCTTATGGTTATAGAGTGACAGAAAAAGACAAGCCAGGTATCTTTGACATCAAAAAAGCTCAATCTTTGAACATAGCTCCTGGACCAATCTACTCAGAACTGCAACAAGGTAAAAAAGTCTTGTTAGAAGATGGAAGGACCTTTGATGGAAAAGAGTTCAGCGGACCTCCGAGGAAGGGTAAAAGTTTTGTTTATTGTACTGATACTATCTTTAGCGAATCAGCAGTATCACTAGCAAAAAATGCCGATTTACTAGTACATGAATCAACATTTTCAGAGGAGGATGAGAATATGGCATACGAAAAATTACATTCCACAACAATTATGGCTGCTAAAACAGCATTATTATCTAATACAAAAAAATTAATTATTACTCATTTGAGTCCAAGATACACTAATAAAAATGCAATTACGCCAAGCGATTTGCTTAAACAGGCACAAAAAGTTTTTCCAAATACTCAGCTTGCAAAAGATTTTCTGACTGAAGAAATTAAATAAACTGCAACAGTTCGTGAGAAGAAGGGTCGTAAATGACCAACCCATGGAATAATAGTCATAGGTTTTCTATATTGATGTTGATCGAAATGGTTTCTATTTTTTCATCACTACATAAGTCTTT
>Ga0310343_10000793_pt1 | contig 15486 bp, 31 predicted proteins | sample HC15DNA2025_MG_FD_203519 | JGI IMG/M metagenome (GOLD analysis project Ga0310343, IMG submission 203519) | Marine microbial communities from station ALOHA, North Pacific Subtropical Gyre - HC15-DNA-20-25_MG | ecosystem: Environmental > Aquatic > Marine > Oceanic | place: Pacific Ocean: North... | reverse complement strand
AGAATTGAGATAATAAAAAATGATTGAATTTTTTGAGCTCCTTATAAAGTAGATTTACTTTCAAGCTAAATGACTTAATTAAAGATCTTTTTGGATCGATTTAAATCATAATAGATTGCATACTCTTTAGATCTATAAGATTACAATCTAATTCCTCTTTATAATCCTGCACTGAAATAAAATTATTTAAAAAACCTGAATATTTTGCATCCCCGCCTATGGTACTTGAAAGTATAAATTTTGGATTGAATTTGTTAATCAATTTAGGAATTACATCAGCACCTTTTACAAAAGAACCAACTAGGGGTAATTCTAAATTTTTTGTTGGAGTAATGACTGCATCAAGATTTTGATTACTTAAATTTTCATCAAGATATCCATGGGGTTCTATATAAAAGCTATTGTCTTGATCGTCTTTAACAATATATCCATTTTCTATTTGCGGTACTGGGGCTCCTGCAGTTGCTTCAAAACTTAAATTAAATTTATTTGTCTTTTCAGTTGGATTAAGTACTTCAATTGAACTAAAACCAATTTTTTCTAATATTCCACTAGCACTTCTTGGGCAAATTATAGGAATATCTTTTCTAAACATTTCCAATGTTGGAATATGACAGTGGTCAGGTAATCCCTGAGTTAACAAAATAATATCTATTTTTTTATCTATTGAAATTTCTTGATCTAATGATCCTTTGAAAAACCATTCTCCTGGGGGAAATATCAAATCTCCCTTTAGCCAAGGATCAATTATTAAATTGTTTTTTTTAAATTTTATAAACCAACCATTTGATCCAAGGTATGTCGCTTCAAAAGTCATTATGAACAATTTTTAATTTAACTATAAAGTAATTTTGACTTTATTGAGAATATACCTAATTAGATTAGTTTGCTTCGTTTAAAATTTGAAATGACTTCCTTTTTAAATTAAATATTAAAACCTGATTTTCTTTGTAACTAATTTTAAAGTCATCTTTTTCTAGCATTTGTATGGGTATTAAAGCTAATCCCCCTGTTCCTGAAAATATGATTGGCATTGTGCTGTTTTTAGTGCCATTCATTTTCTGTAAGTCATTAGCTTGAGAAACAATTTTTTTAGCCTTATCAAATCCGTAATCTTCTATTAATTGAGACCATAAAAAGCTAACTGATTCATATTTTGAAAACTCAATTTGTATTGTTTTCATTAAGTTAATTGGAAATATAAAGATTTTTTTTAAACTATTTAAAATTAATTACTATTTTTGAACCTATCCATAACTAGTTGCAACATATCAACAACATCTCCATCAGTTAAATTTAAATCCTTCTTTAAATCATTGCATGTTAAATTCATTTCAAGTGCCGCTTCAGCCATATGATTGACTTTCTGGTTATCACCGCCTAATGAAATAAAGGGATTGAAGTTTTCTATCATTAAATATTTATTGTTACTACCTAGTTCTAGCTAATAAATAATGAATTATCATTTATTGATACAGAAGCTTATAAATATGTTATTTAATTTTTAGAAATTATTTATTTTTATACTAGAGAAGTTGATATACCCTTTGATATTAATGCAAATCTTCTTGCTCTAACAAGTAGAGGAAATAATACTTTTGTTCGTTTAGTTGATTTGAAAACTCTAGAAAGTAATAAAAGTAGACTACTTGAAGGATTAATTATTTGTTTACAGATAGTATTTATTGCCTCTGAACCATGATAAATTTCTTCATTTTTTAAAAGAATAGCCCCTTTGTCTAAGTCATAACCTTTATCTAATAGGGTGTTAATTAGTGGTAAATTTTTACGACCATCAATAATTTTTATGTTAGTTATTTTGCTTTTAATTTCAAGGAGTTCGGCAAAATGATTGCAAAAGGGACATTCTCCATCATAAATAAAGGTATAATTATGATTCATTAAAAATAGAGTTAATTTTTAAATTAAACCAATATAGTGGTTTACTATTCGATAATAAAATAAAAAACAAAAATTTTGTGGTTTTTATAGAGGGATTTAGCTAAAAGATCTCACTAATTACGAAGAAATGTCTCAATATAGTTATATTTTTCACAAAAATCTGTATGCTTACTCGGAGATATTATGTTTTAAAATCATGCATTTATTAGCTTCTTTTGCTTTAGGTGGATTCAATCCTTGGGCAGCTGGCTTTGGAATTGGTTCTTTAGTCCTATTTGGCCTTGTTGGTCTTGTCGCAGGACCAAACCTTAAGAATTTTGATCCTGATGCATAAATGATCAAACCTAATTAAGACTTTTAAAAAAGACTCTAATGAGTCTTTTTTTATGCGGTTTTTATAATTTATTTTTAGAATAAGAAATAATTAATATCCGATATAGAAATGTTGTTTAATCCTTTTTGGCCACTTACTTTTTTGAAAATTTCTTCTTTAAAAGCCACTATTGTTTTTTTATTAATCCTTTTAATAAAATCAAACTTGCTTAGATTGAAGGGTGGATTAATAGGAGGAGTTTTTGCTTTGATACTTATAACTGGAATATTGGCATCTAGTTCTTTAGCTTTGGGATCTTTAGTTTATGCTTATAGAATAAAGAAGAGAAATAATCCTGATGATAATCAAGTGCAGGATTTAGAAACTATTAATGTTTAGTTTTTAGTTAATTAAATCTAATTGGGTTATTTAAAATGGCGTTCCTGGGACAAAATGCAATATTAAAAATCCAAAACCGGCAGCAAAAACTATTGAAACTGCAATGATAAGAAGGCCAGATGCCATCCCTCCTTCGTTAAATGCCATATAGTTAGTTATCTTTTAATTAATAATAGACCATCTTTGTCTCCAAGTAATAGTTCTAATTACTCATAAATCATCCAAATTTATTATTGATGGTGAATAAAAGTAAAAAAATGGAACTTAATGAGATGATAAAACCAAATATTATTAGCGGTTTAGATTTGACGTTTTCTTCTTTATTAGTTTTACTTTTTGAAAAAGATACATTTCTATCTTTTTTTTTAATAAGATTGGAAAAAGGTTTAATCACGATAAAATTAAGAATAAAGCTTATTACCCTAAAGTTTTGAACAATTCTTTATGGTAATCAACAACATTCTGACAACTTATTACAGGCGTAAATTCCATGTGAATGCCGAATTTAGCTCTCCAAGGAGCGAAATGCTCAAATAATTCTTTATCACTGTTAGCCTTACACAAACAAACTACTCTTCCTTCTCCAGGGGCATGTACTCTGAATAACATCTCAAATTTATCTGTTTTATCTGATTTTGCCATTTCACCGCTTTCCCAGGCTTGGACAAATAATTGATAAGCTTTTACTTGATTTTCAATATCTGAAAATTGGCAGTCAGCAAGAAATAATTGCATAGGATTTTTCATGAATTTTTACTATTATCCTTCAAAAACTTATTAATTTATAGGAGTGTTTTTATTTGAAGATCAGAAAAATAATTTAATTTTTAAATAAAATGAGAAGAAATAGTTTCTAAAAATTTGCCAATATCTTTTTTATATAGACTATCTGTGTTTTTTAAGGAGAATAATTCATAATCGTCTATTTCTTTTTCTTTATTTTCCAAATTAAAATTACCCTTTAATGAAATATTCTCCATGAATATAGTGATTACTATTTAAAATTTAATCAAATTAAAGTAAAAGGCAAATGTTTCATATTTTTGTTTATAAAAATTATGATTAATACAATTAGATATTATTTATTTCATTCAAGTTAGAAGTTAGTTAATTTTCCAAAAATATATAAGAATGCATTCATTAGAGAAAAAATTACTGTTAAGAGAGATGCAAAAACTGGTAATAAATTAAACCATAATTGGGAAGTTGTCATTTTTGAATCGATAGGCATAAAATTTGTGCTTTTTTTTATTCGTATTTGCAGCCAAAAAATAGATAATGGATAAACAGTTCTTGAAAAAGTAATTAATAAAGGATATAAATTCCCTCTTTTTGAATAAAGTATAAATCCTGAAAAAAAATATAAACTCCATATTAGTAACCTTTTCATCAAAATTATCCCCTTACTCTTTTTCAACATTATGAATTTAATTTATATTTTTAATCATTTTATATCTTTCAAAAAGAATATTATTTATAGTAACTTTTTCTTTACGAATAATTTCCCATTCATTTTTCAGGAATAATTTATAACTTATCAAGCTCGCTTCAGTTGAAAGAGAATCTAAACCCTCTTCCCTGGCTTCATCTTCTAATTTATAAAGTAACTTAGAGCCTAAACCTTTTCTCTGAAATTTACCTTTGCAGTAAAATAATGCAATTCTGTTATCCGGATATCTCGTGGCAAAAGCTATTGTTATCCCTTTTTCACTTAAAAGCCACCCTTTGCCTTTATCTATGGACTTATCAAAATTTGGATTAATCCAAGCTTGACTTGACCAAGCCCTTTTTTGATTTTGACTATATATTTTCTCATCTAATGATTGAATTGAATCAAAATAAACCTTTTTTAATTCAAGTTGATCTTTAATGGTAATTTGTCTTAAATTCATAAGCAAATAATACATTTAATATGCATAGTAAAAATATAGTAGCAATAGGTGGAGGAGGGTTTGGACGTTCTCTAGGATCTCTTGAAATTGAAAAATATATAGTTTCTTTAACTTGTAAAAAAAGACCAAAAGTTTGCTTTATCCCGACAGCATCTGGAGACAACAGTTTATATAAACTAAATTTTTATAGGGCATTTTCTAAACTCGATTGCATAACAAGTCATATTGATTTTTTTTCTAGAACAGAAAACTTAGAAGAGAAAGTTTTAACTCAAGATATCATTTATGTCGGAGGAGGAAATACAAAAAGTATGTTAGCAGTTTGGAAAGAGTGGAACTTGCACATTATTTTAAATAACGCTTATAAAAAAGGGATTATAATGAGCGGTGTAAGTGCTGGGGCTATTTGTTGGTTTGATAAAGGTATAACTGATTCTTTTGCTAAAGAATTGACCATAATGAACTGCTTAGGAATAGTTGAGGGCATTGCTTGTCCTCATTTCGATGAAGAAAAAGAGAGAGAACCATATGTTAAAGATATTATTAGTAAAGAAATTATTCAATCATGTATATGTATTGAAGGCGGTTGTGCTTTGCACATCAAAAATGATTCTGAATATATTTCAGTAGATTTTGGTAATGGTAAGAATTGTTTTCGGATCTCTAAGCAAGAGAATAATTTAAGGAAAGAAATTCTTTAAAAAATATCCATAAATATTTATTAGATCTCTTCATTCTTTGAGATAGAAGTAAATTCAATACCTTTGTACTTTATAAATGATGCTGTCCATACTTCTTTAGAAAGATTGCCAAGATATTTTAAGAATTGTTGTGTATCTCCGTCTCTTATCCATTCAGATTTAATAAAAGGAAGTTCTTTTTGCATCCTTTTAGGATGCATATGAACCAAGAGTAAACCTTTATCTTCTGAGGCTCTTTTCAATGCACCTTCATCACTTCTTTGAAAAACTCTAAGTAGAAGATTTAAAATAACTTCCTCTCCAAGTTTCTTGAAATTTTCTGCATCCTCTAAATTATCCTTTATTTCTTTTCCTCCTAGAGGCATTGCCCTAACAAGGTTTTGCTCTATTAATGCTATCGCGATTAGATAATCTTGGCTTGCCATATTTTAAAAATACTTTTTGATATTCTAACCTCTAGGGTTCATTAAAATCTTTTGTGGTCAAATGATTTTCAAAAAAATAAGAAATTAATTAAATATTTCCTTATAAACTTGTATTTTTGCTTTTCGTTTATATTATTTAATCATATTTGATGTCTTTAATATGAGATCTATTTTGTTTTTATTTTCGGGGATTTTTATAGGTCTTTATTTATCCTGGCCTGGAATAGTGGTTTCAAAGAACTGGAAATGTTTTAATGATATTGTTAAAAATATAGCAGAAGATAAAATTTCTTTTAAAGCAGTACTAGAGATTTCTCCAAGCTATTTTTTAAGAAGTAAGAATAGAAATATGCCATCAAGAATGAGAATCATGGCTGATGCATGTTTTCGTTAAAATAAACAGGATATGAGCTTTATCTACTAATTGATGATTAATAGTTTAAGGTTTGAATTGTCATTCAAAAACATTTCACAATTAGAAGATAAACTTAATTTCTGCAAGCTTAATAATATAAGAAACATCAATATTCCTTGCAAAGGGCCTATTAAAAAGGAATTGTTTAATTCAACTATTAAATATATATCCCAAAATTTTCGGGAATTTAATGTAACTTATCATTATAGTCTCTATCATCAATACAATAAAAATATAGAAAAGTCATATCATGATTTTTTAGATTTTTTGAAAAATTCTTATTCAAATAGAAATTATGAAATATTACTTGTTTCAGGATCTAATAAGAAAAAAAACTTTGATGTAATTAAAGTATTGGATAATATAAAAAAAGAAAAAAATTTAAAAGTTAAATTAGGTATAGCTTTTAATCCATACTTAAAGAAATACTATAATGTATCTTCCGAAAGAGAGAGATTCGAATCAAAAATTTCTTCAGGATTAATAAATTCAATTTGGTTTCAATATGGCACAGATATTGAAGTAATTCAGAATGAATTGAGTTATCTTGAAAAAGTACTTGAATCCAAAAAATTAAATCTATTTGGAAGCTTATTAATTCCTTCAAAACAATTTATAGCGAGATTTAAATTTCGTCCCTGGAAAGGCGTTTATATTTCAGAAAAGTATTTAAATTCCTCAGAAGAATTTTATGATTTCACAAGAGATTTAGTTTGTTTTTATAAAAATAATAATATCACTCCTGTTATTGAAACTGATTTTTCATCATCAGAAAAACTTAGTTCTGTTTATAGCTTTATTAAAAATGAAACTTAATTTATATTGATTTAAGAACTATGAAAAGTGATATTACATACGATTTATTAATAATTGGTGGAGGTATATCAGCATGTGTTTTTGCCTCTAAATATTGTAATACTAATAATAGTAAAATTGCATTAATTGAGGTTGGTCGGGGACTTGGAGGTAGATCTAGTACAAGAGTAAGCAATAGATTTAGAGAATGGAAACTAAACCATGGAGCACCAAATTTTAATATACATAACAGTAAAAATAACGTTTTACTAAAAAGTTATATCGATGAATTATTGGAAAATGAATTGATTAAAATAGATGATTCGGAATTAGTTTCTTTAAATGAGGAATTTAATTTGGAACCAACAAAAGAATCAGAATTTTCTAGAGGGTTTAATTATCTTTCTTTATTTTCTATGAGTCAACTATCTGAGAAGATAATTGAATTAAATGATTTAAGGAGAAAAATTGATTTTTATTTTGAAACTTTAATAGTTGATTTGAAGTTTAGTAATGATAAATGGACATTAACTTCTGAAAATGGAGAGAAATTCAAATCTAAGTACCTTATTTGCTCAACTAATTTGTTGATACATAAGAGGTCTTTGAAAATATTAAATATAAATCAAATCCCATTAAGAAAAGCTATACCAAAAGATAAAGATAAAACTTTTGATATGCTCTTAAAATTTTTAGAAAAGCAAACATTTGTTCCTAGGTTGACTTTCTTAATTTATACAAATGCAAATTATTGTTATAAGGATTTTTATTCCAAAAAAAATAGGTTCTTTTATTTAAATAATAATCTAGAGGATAAATATGGATTTGAAAGAATTGTTTTTCAATTGCAAGATAACAATAAATTAGGAATTGTGGTGCATTCAAAGAATATTGAGTTTTTTAATTCTTATATAAATACTAAAGATGAAGAATATTTTAAGAAAAAGATATTTAAAAATTTCAATGATTTGTTTGAGGGTAATTCTTCAGTTAATAAATTAACTTTTGATGAGGAAATTTCTATTATGAAATGGAGAGCTTCACAACCTTCAGGCGTTAAAGTTCCTTTATCCTTACAAATAATAGAAAAATATCGAATTGGATTTTGCGGAGATTGGTTTGAAGGAGAAGGATTTGGTAGGATTGAAGGCTCAATTTTAAGTGCTTTATTATTAGCCAAGAAAATTCAAGATTTAAATAATTTCTCAAGTATTTGATTAATTTTAGTTTTTTCTGTAATTATATATTCTTCGGTATTTTTTTTTATTCTTTTATTTTTTAATTTCTCGTAATAAATATTCCATGACTTTATGAAATCATTTTCAGCTTGAATTTTAGATTTCCCCCTATCTTTAAAATCCCTTTGCACAACTCTCTTCTTACATTCATCTTTATTGATTTTTAATTCAAAAAAATAATAATTTGTATTAAGTAATGTGCTAGAAAATTCTTTAGCAAAAATGCCTTCAATAATTACAAAATTAATATTTTTTGTTTCTTTAAAGAAATTTTCTATTGTTTTATTTTCAAAATTATAAAAACGCTCATTTTTTGAAGTACCATTTTTAATTATAAAATCAAAATCGTTTTTAAAGAGTTTGTAATTGAAACTAATACTTCTATCGAAATAACCGTTTATAGATTTTGAGAGTAAATTACTTATTAGCCCTGTTTTGTAATAATTATCTGTCCTTAAAACAATCCCATTTTTAACTTTTTCCATTATTTTATCCGATAGATTTGTTTTACCACTCCCTGATGGACCACTTATAAAAATAAGCTTCATTTTCTATGCTTTGCCCAAATTAAAGATTCTTATTTTATTATTAGTAAACAATTTTAAACTTGTTAAGTATATTGTTTCTTTTCAAAAAATATTTAAGAGTAATCATAAAATAGTTTGCAATCGCTTTTAAGCTTGCATATATATTAAATATATGTCTTTATATAAATGTAAATAAATTAATTTCATTCAATTTGTTTTAGTTTTTATTATTAATTCCAACTTGGTACTTTATAATAAATTTAAATTGAAGTTTTAATTTTATTACTCCCATATTGCAATGATTTCTAAATTTCTAGGTAGACTAAAATCAATTCTATTTAAAAGCGCAGTATCTTCTGAAACTCCTTTAAAGAAAGAAAAAAAACCAACTAAGTCTGCAAAATCTTCAAAAACAAAAACAAAAACAAAAGTAAAAACAAAGTCAAAGGCAAAAACAAAAACAGTTAATTCAAAGAAAAATATTGAAACCTTAACAACGCTTCCTGGCGTGGGAGCTAAAAGTGCTAAGGCTTTATTTGAAGCTGGATTTAAAACAACTAAAGCAATTATTGATGCTGATGAAAAAGATCTACTAGCTGTATCAGGTGTTGGGATAAATCTTGTTAAAAAGCTTAAAAAACTTAAATAATAGAATTATTTTATTAATTAAAAAGTGATTGTAGGTTTTTAGTTAATTTATTTTATAAACTTTTAAATTATCTTCTTCTTGCTTTTCTTCTCTGTTGCAATTTTCGCTTATATTTTTCAATAGGAGTTTCATGATGTCTAAGTCTTTTTAAATCTGCAAAAATTCCAGATTTAGATACTTGTCTTTTGAACCTTCTTAGAGCAGATTCAATCCCTTCGTTTTCTCCAACAGTAACTTGTGTCAAAATTTTCTAAATAAATAATATTTTACCATCTTATCAGAGCTATTCTTAATTTAGAAATTTACTTCTATTATTTTTAATAGTTATTTTTTTGTCCAATCAATAAATCCTTTTTTATTACTCTTTATATCTTGTAAAGATTCAAAATAATATTTTTGCCAATTCTTTTTAGGTAGCCCAAGAAATAACATTAGATTTAATGGGTATTGATTGCTATCAGAACAATTTCTAAAATCATCCCTGAATAAAAAGATTTCCTTTTTTAAAGCAATTGCAATTCCTAATTCAATCATTACTCCTTCATCTGGTGGGGTTCCATTAACTATTGCAAAAATGCAATCACATTTTTGCAAATCATGGAAATTTTTTCTTGCAACATCATATGCCCATTCACCTTGTCTTTCTGCTAAGTGTTTCGTCCTTTCAAAAGGTTCAAATACTTCTATATTTAAATCGTTGAAGATTTTACTAAATTCACATAAGATTTTTTTAGTTTGTTTTGAAAATCCATAAGGATTTGCTAGGTATAGTTTCTTTTTCAACTTAAACCTCTTTTTTTTGAGTATTCTTGACGGTCAATCTCTAAATTTAGAGGGTTTTCCCAAGGAAAAACAATCCATTCACTTTTTTTAGTTATAAATACAGTATCCCACCATTTAGGTTTCTCTTTACTAAATAATACAAAAAACTTTGCTCCCTCAATATCTTTGAAAGTATTTAATGTGATTCCAGTTTCATAAATATCATCAACTATTAGTGAATTTTTAGTTGGTTCCGAAATCAAGTTAATCTTTAATTTATGGCTTAATGCTACAGCAAGACATAGACCACCACGCGGAACGCCATAAATTCCAGAAAACTTTAATATCTTACACTTATTAGCAATGTATTCAACGCTATTGTCAAATTCTCTCCATGTGAAATGATTTATCATTTTGATTCCCGCTTTCCGGGGGTAGTTGCAAAATTTGATGCGATTACACTTAAAAGTGCCACTACCTGCTCATTTGGGCAATTAGTATTTTTTTTTAAATTCTCACATTCTTTTATGATGTTTGTATAGGTATCCTCTACAATCCCATTCATTTGATCGTTATTAAAAGAATATGACATATGCATAATTATTAAATACTTATATTTTTACTTAAATATCTTACGAAGTAAATATATTGATTAATGAAAAATAGAATTATTTCCACATAGGGTCATTTATTTTTTCTATTTTTAGGGAATTAGGTATGTAAGTATGTAAATTTTCAACTTTTATAGCCCATTTTTTTGAATTGCCCTTTAAACCTTCGCCTTCAATTAGGTTTGCTAGGGAAATCCTTTTCCTAATTTTAAGAAGACCCAAACAGGTTTCCCAAGATTTTTGATTTTTATAAGTATCTAACCAAAAATCAAAAATACTTTCCAAAATATCTAGTGGTATATCAAAAGAAATACCCATTGAAGGTCTTTCAATTAAATAATTTTGACTTCTTAATTCATTGATTAAATTTTTTATGTTTAAATTTATAGCGAAAAGGATTTCTTTTGCTGATTCGTTACCTATTAATTCTTTTCTATGGCAATCCAAAAGGTTTTTATCATCAGAAAAATTTTCATCACTATTTTTGACTCCAAGAATCCAAAAACCTTCTCCATTCTTCTCTCCACTAGCAAGAAATAGATATTGAGGCGAATTCTCCAAAATTTCAAATCATTTCTTCATTTTTAACATTATTTATTATTAATGAAAATATTTCCGATGTATTATTCATAATATCTATTTATCTGAAAAAATTTTTCAGCTTAAGTTAAAATTTAGAAATTGTGTTTGATTTAACTGAGTTAAAAATAATATTTATGGATCTAATGACTTGATAATAAATAAAATACTTAGAAGTAATTAAATTATTAAATTTATTTTGTCTTAGGAAACAATTTCCCTATCTTCTCTTTCTGTAAAAACTCCTTTTTTGATCTTATTTTTTTATCTTCCAGAGATTCTTTATTAGTGCTTACAGCATAAATAATATAGAAAATCATACCAGTAAAAATAAGTCCTAAAACAAGGATCAATATGCCTAAAGGTTCAGTGGGACTAAAAATCTTGAGATCTAAGGCTGAAGTTAGGGAAATTACCATCAATAAATTAATTTCTTTAAGAACTTTTATTGAAATCTATTTGATTTCTTCGTAACCAAAGAAAGTAGTATTATCTAAATTTTTATATCCAGTAGCTGCTTCTTGTGGATTTTGACTGTCAATTTTTCTTGCTTTAGCATGAATCATGTTAAATGGAAAAATAATAGCTCCCACAAAAAAATGGAGTATTAAAAAGTCAGAGGGTAATCCATTAGTCCAATCAGGGAAAAATAGCAATGTCATCAATGATTCGTACATATGAGTAGTTCAATTAAACCTTTGAATATTATTACTGAACTTATTGCAATACTAATAATTTTTAATAAATTGAAATTAAATAATGCTTTTAAGAATTATTAGATTCGATTGAAAAGTTAATAAAAAAAAACTAGTATGTCTATGTAAATATTGATCTATAACTATTGTTAAAGTTCTTTTTGGTTTTATTATTTATAATTCTTATTCTAAATCCCTCATTAGGGTTAGCTTTTGATAGATCAGACCCTAGCGTTAGTTTGCTTCAAAACAGGATTTCTAATAATTTCTCGAAAAAATATTGTAATGCTATTAAAAATGGTTTCTCTAAAGATGAAGCTATGAAATCTGCGATAGTAAAAACAGAAAATATTATAGCTTTCTCTTATAATCCACAAAAAAAATGGATTGAGAAAGATGATCTGGCTAATCAAATTGCATTACAAGTAGTAAATGAATGTGGATGGTCATTTGGATTAATTGGGAAACAGGGAGTTGATTATTTTAAATCATATTTTCTAGAAATATATGAGAAAACAACTCCTGACAAAAATTTCTCTAGATAGGTTAATCTTATGAATAATATGTCAGACAAATTAGTAATTACTTTTATCTTAATAACTATTGTTTTTGTATTTGGCCTAATTTTTTCAGTAAAATCTCCCGAAAGAAAGGTTATAGACTCTCCAATTTTGTGGAAAGATGATTATTCTAATATTACGATTTTTAGTAGTCCTAAAATAGATTCTGAAAAAAGAATAGTTTAAATATTAATAGCTAAATCAAGAAATCTAATTTAAAAAATTTAAATGATTTCTGAAGCAAATTTTAATCAATTCTAAATTTAATCCTTAACTTATATAGTTCAAAAGAACTGATGCTAGTCTTAGGTCATCATTAAACCATGCTCTTATTGCCATAGCCCTTCTGGGATCATAATAATTTTGTTTTCTGTACCAACTAAGAACTTCCGAATCTGATTTTTTGCCATTACATGACAAACAACATGGAACGCAATTACTTGTACTGCTTTTGCCACCTTTTGATACTGGGTAAAGGTGATCAAGCGATTCCGATGGTTTACCACAATAAATACATTTATATTGAGTAATTTTGTGAAGTGATTCTCTCCAACTTTTATTACTTATCTTGGGACATAGCTGATCAAGGTGAATTGCATCTTCTCTATGCATAATATTCTTGATATTTTTTTTGATAATAACAGTTTTTATATAACTATGATTGAAAAATTGAAGATAAGACTCGGTAAGTCAGAGTTCTATTTTAAGATTATTTTTAATTATAAAATTTTAATTATGAATTTATGCTTTATTTATTAATAACAATTGTAAATAACGTAGATTTTTCTTTTTATAAAAGTATTTCTATATTTTTGATTTCCTTTTTTTCTAATATTTTTTCTGGAATTTCTGGAGGTGGTGCAGGCTTACTACAATTACCCGCTTTGATATTATCAGGTGTTCCTTATTATCAAGCTTTAGCTAGCCATAAATTTGCAACAGTAGCATTAGGACTTGGAGGATCATTAAGGAATTTCAAATCTCTGAAAAATGATTTTTCTATAGCTAAGCAAATTTTAATTTTTGGATTACCTGGAGTAATTTTTGGGGCTTCTATTGTTGAATTTATTTCAGAACAGTATCTATATCTATTATTGGGAATAATTTCGATAATACTTTCACTATACTCTTATTTAAAACCTGATTTAGGGCTGTTATCTGGTGATGATAATCTAAATTTATTGCACAAAATTAGATTTATAATTTTTATTTTTCTTATAGGTATTTTGAATGGTTCTATTTCTTCTGGAACTGGCTTGCTAGTAACAGTTCTTTTAATACAAACCTTTCAAATGGATTTCCTCCGTGCCATAAGTTTGACATTCTTCACAGTAGGGATTTTTTGGAATTTTACAGGAGCAATCTTTTTGAGCAAAATAGGATTCGTTCCTTCAATTACATTAATATTATTAATTATTGGTTCTTTTACCGGTGGATATCTTGGGGCTCATTTATCAAAACTAAAAGGAAATAAATTAGTTAAAAAAACTTTTACATTAATCTGTCTTTTTGTTGGTATTAGTTTATTGATTAAATCTATGATGAGTTTTGTGTAAATTAATTAATCATTAATATTAGAACAGTAGTGGTCAAAAAAAGACCAAAAACAGCGCTACTACTAATAAAGATAAATTCATATTCACTTATTGACCATATAAATTTTTAATAAAATATCTGTTTATTAAAGAATACTATTAAGTAACATCTGGTCTATTAAAAAAAAAAGGCCTCACATTTGTGGGGCCGGGTGATGGGGAACCTTATTTTTAAACCAATTTCTTAAAAATTGCAACCCCCTACGGATAGTGCAATAAATCCATTCAGTAGACACTACTGATAGTGCTATAAGAATTTTTATATATTCAGGTGTTTAAATCTCGATAATTTATTAATTTTTAGGATTGTAAAAACTTCTTATTTCAAGATTTCTAGTTTTTTTTTAAATTAAACTTGTTAAAAGATTCATGCATTGTATTATTCGTAGGGACATAGTTAGATAACGAGCTTTAATGATTGAATTAACATTATTAACCCTTTTGAATTATGTTGGAGATAATTTCTGTGAGTATAGAACTTTAGGTCACGATAATTATAAGTCTTTACTCCTTTCATACAGTGATGCGAGTAATAAATTTGGACCATTAAAAGTTAAAAAGGTTATTGAGAATTCAGAAAATTTTAAAGTTACAGCAGTTGCCATTGCTGCAATGAAATGCCCTCAGCATATAGTTAAGTAATGAAGTTTGAATTAAAAACTGAGAATGATAATTATACAATGTTATTCTCAAATTTTTTTATAAAAATTTCGATTTTTGCACTTATATTTATTTTGTGTGATGTAGCAATAAAATTAGGAATTATTTCAAGAAATTATCAAATTGAATATAGTTGTAGGATTTTATCTGTTGAAAAATCAGCTACTGATTTAAAGAAATTATCTAGGATTTCAAAACTAAAAAGTAAACAAAAAATTTGGGAGTTTTGTAAAGAGTTTATTAAGTAATGTTCAGCTTGAAGCAGATGAATAGAATTTCAATGCAAATAGCCAGAATTTTCTAGAACTTAAGATAAAAATGGAAGCAACAATAATTTCAAGCAATATTTTCCACAATTGAGAAAGTCCTAGAAAAACTTCAGAAGGAATTGTAGTTATAAAAGCAATAGGAATGAAAATACTAAAAAAAACTCTTAAAGAAAATGAAAATGAATTTAGAGGAAATCTTCCAATATAAAGGAATGATCTTAATACTTCTATTGCATTCCAAGTCTTAACAAACCAAATAGTAGTTGTAGATATAAAAAACCATAGGCTATATAAAATACAAATCGAGCAACTTATCGTTATCAAGGATAAGGTCAGAAAACTTAAACTTAAATTTATTTGATTTATTCTTATGCAGAAGAGCAATAAGAAAAATCCAAGCATTATTTCTAAAAATCCAGATGGATTTATTTTTTTTAATGAAATAAAAAATTGACTATCAATAGGTTTTAAAAGTACGAAGTCTAATGTTCCTTCTCTT
>Ga0310343_10000791_pt1 | contig 15539 bp, 11 predicted proteins | sample HC15DNA2025_MG_FD_203519 | JGI IMG/M metagenome (GOLD analysis project Ga0310343, IMG submission 203519) | Marine microbial communities from station ALOHA, North Pacific Subtropical Gyre - HC15-DNA-20-25_MG | ecosystem: Environmental > Aquatic > Marine > Oceanic | place: Pacific Ocean: North... | reverse complement strand
CGGATTGCACGGAAAAGAAGATTAAGTATTTTCACTCTTATGCGAGCCTTAGGCTTTGATGAAGAGAATCATCCAAACTTTCTCCCGAATTTTGTTAAACATTTTGACTTTTTGGAGCCTCAATACCTCAAAGAATTAGAAAAAGTCTCTGATGAGAATATTCAAGAAGAGGCTTTGTTAGAAATTTATAAGAGGGTAAGGCCAGGAGAGCCACAAAACCTTGATGCAGCAAGAAACTATTTCCGCAATGCTTTTTTTGAAAGTAGACGGTATGACCTTTCTCGGGTAGGTCGTTACAAACTGAATAGAAAGCTTGGGCCAGAAATTGATAAGTTAGAAGAATTGTTTGGTATCGAGCTAGAGAGACCTGAAGAAGATGCTACCGTGCTCAGCCCTTCTGAAGTTATAGCAACATGCACCTATTTACTTCATCTTATGAAATTTGAGCCTGGTTACAGGCTTGATGACCAAGATCATTTCGCAAATAGGCGAATTAGAAGCGTAGGAGAGTTGATCCAAAATCAAGTTCGAATAGGTCTTTCAAGAATGGAAAGGGTTGTAAGAGAGAGGATGACAACACAAGATGTTGAAGGGATTACACCCACCTCTTTAATCAACATCCGACCGGTTGTGGCCTCAATCAAAGAATTTTTTGGTACATCGCAACTTTCCCAATTCATGGACCAAGTAAATCCTTTATCAGGTTTGACACACCGGAGGCGCCTATCAGCATTAGGTCCAGGAGGTCTGTCGAGAGAAAGAGCTGGCTTTGAGGTCAGAGACGTTCACTTCAGCCATTATGGGAGAATGTGTCCGATTGAGACGCCAGAAGGTCCAAATATTGGATTAATTGGAGCTCTAGCGAGTTATGGAAAAGTAAACGACTTTGGTTTTATTGAATCTCCGTATCGTGTTGTTAAAAATGGGCGAGTAACTGATGAGGTCCGCTATCTAGCTGCGGATGAAGAGGAAGAATATGTGGTTGCTCAAGCTAATGCGCCTATTGACTCAAAAGGTAATTTCTTGAGAGACAGGGTGCTAGTGAGAAGGTCACCTCAAGCTGCAACCCTTCAAGGTCTCAAGACTGCGCTTGAACAAGAAGTATTTTTCGGTGCGACAACAGAGATCTCCTATGTCGCACCTGATGAGGTCCAGTTAATGGACGTATCACCAAGGCAAATTGTTTCGGTAGCCACCGCTTTGATTCCATTTCTTGAGCATGACGATGCAAACCGTGCACTCATGGGGGCCAATATGCAACGTCAAGCAGTGCCGCTTCTCCAAGCAGAGGCTCCATATATCGGTACAGGGATAGAGCAAAGAGCAGCGTTTGATGCTGCAGATATGATAATTGCTGAAGGTAACGGGGCAATCGCAGAAATTACAGGGACTTCAATCACAGTTGAATATGAAGCAGAGAAAACACTGGGGCGAAAGACCTATAAGTTAAAGAAATTTCAACGTTCAAATCAAGATACATGCATCAATCAAAAACCTCTTGTCAGACAAGGAGACCGAATCAGAAAAGGCGATGTTCTCGCTGACGGGCCCTCAACTGACCTTGGTGAACTAGCTTTAGGAAAGAATTTACTTGTCGCATTTATGCCTTGGAAAGGTTATAACTTTGAAGACGCAATCATCGTTAGCGAACGTTTAGTTAAAGATGATGTCTTAACCTCTATCCACATTCACCAACATGAAATCGATGCTCGGGATACGAAACTTGGGTCTGAGGAGATCACACGAGATATCCCAAATATTTCTGAGGAGATGCTCGCCGACCTAAATGAAGATGGAATTATCAGAATCGGTGCTGAAGTCGGACCCGGAGATGTACTAGTTGGGAAAGTGACCCCCAAAGGTGAAACAGAATTGACTCCTGAAGAACGTCTATTAAGAGCGATCTTTGGAGAAAAAGCTAAAGAGGTAAGAAATACTTCTCTAGTTGTTCCTCATGGTGAAACCGGAACTGTTATAGCGGTAGATAAATTCGTCCGAGACGGCGAACATGGTGCTGAATTGCAACCAGGAGTTAATGAACTTGTAAGGGTCTATGTTGCGCAGAAGCGAAAGATCAGCGTTGGAGACAAGCTAGCGGGACGACATGGAAATAAAGGTGTCATCTCAACCGTTCTGCCTATAGAAGATATGCCATTCATGGAGGATGGAACCCCAGTCGACATAGTACTTAATCCTCTTGGAGTTCCCTCCCGAATGAATATAGGTCAAGTACTAGAAGCTCACTTAGGGTACGCAGCAAGATGGGGCTGGGAAATAAATGGAAATACTGTAGGTAGTGATCCAATTTCTAACACAGCGAAGAAAACGCGGCCTAGGACAGAGCCAGCCAAATTCCTTGCTACTCCGGTCTTTGATGGAGCAAAATGGGATGAAGAGGATTTAGCAGGTAAACATCCAACAATTCAGCAAATCTTCGAGAACCTTAATCCTGAGTCAGATAACGGTGAAAGATTAATAAGAGCTGATGGGAAAGTTCAGCTTTATGATGGACGCAGCGGTTTACCATTTGACAATCCTGTCATGGCAGGTTTCATGTACGTTTTGAAGCTCCATCACCTAGTCGACGATAAGATACACGCCAGGTCAACTGGTCCATACAGTATGATCACCCAACAACCACTTGGGGGTAAAGCTCAGTTTGGCGGTCAAAGATTTGGCGAAATGGAAGTATGGGCTCTTGAAGCCTATGGTGCCGCTTATTGCTTACAAGAACTTCTTACAACGAAATCTGACGATGTACTAGGGCGTATAAAGGTATACGAATCAATAGTCATGGGACAAAATATTCCAGAACCTGGTATTCCTGAAAGTTTCAAAGTCTTGGTGAAAGAAATGCAGTCACTCTGCTTGAATGTTGAGGTTCTCGACCTTGAAGGAGAGCAGGTTGAAATGCGTGAAATCGATGAGGATGTTTTCCGAACTAGTGATGGGTTAGGAATTGATATTTCTCGCCCTGAACGTGGATCAGATGAAGAAGACGCAGCACGTGAAGCTGCCCGTGCAAGCGGAATTCGATAAGGATTTAGGAGAAAGAAAAGAATGCTAGATGTAAATGAATTCGATCAGCTCCGCATAGGCCTTGCATCAGCGGACGCAATCCGTACTTGGTCTAACGGTGAAGTAAAAAAGCCAGAAACAATTAATTATCGAACACTCAAACCAGAAAAAGATGGTCTTTTCTGCGAGAAAATTTTCGGTCCAACGAAAGACTGGGAATGCGCTTGTGGTAAGTACAAAAGGATTCGATTTAAAGGCATCATCTGTGAACGATGTGGAGTTGAAGTAACTCGGTCAAAAGTCCGGAGAGAACGAATGGGTCATATCGAGTTGGCGGCTCCGGCTGTCCACATCTGGTACCTAAGAGGAACAAGGTCCTGGTTGGCGTATCTCTTAATGGGGCTTGAGCCTCGCGAAGAGTTGAAGGCAAAGCAGCTTGAGAAGGTAATTTATTTCGCAGCAAGCCTTGTTACATGGGTGGATGTTGATAAACGAGATGAAGCACTCGCCGATCTAGAAACAGAAATGCTTGAAGAAAAAGAAGCTATCTTTAAAGAGCGAGATGAGCGAATTCAAGAGGCGCAAGAAGAGCTTGAAGAAGCATTAGCTGAACTTGAGAGCCAAGAAGGAAGCGAAGCTGACCTTAAAGCAATTGAAAAGCAGTCTAAAAAAGATATTGAGCTCATAGTAGAGGATGCAGAAACAGAAGCTGATTTATGTGAACGTGCTTATGAAGAATTTCAAAGTCTCTTTCCACGACAAATCATCGAAGATGAAATGCTTTGGAGAGAACTCGTGGATAGATACAGTGATTACTTCGAAGGTGGAATGGGAGCGGATGCAATCGCCCAACTTGTGGAACGTCTTGACTTTGACGAAGAAGAAATAAAGCTTAGAGAAGCTATTGACCCTCCTGCAGGACAAAAACCCCTTTCCGCTCAAAGAAAACAAAAAGCAATCAAACGCTTAAAAATTGTATCGTCCTTCAACCGACGAGATGACCGAGGAAATAGAGTAAATGATCCCAGGGCTATGATCCTTGATGTTGTTCCAGTCATACCGCCAGAACTTCGGCCAATGGTTCAACTTGATGGAGGAAGATTTGCTACCTCTGACCTTAATGACTTATATAGGCGAGTTATTAATAGAAATAACAGACTCAAAAGACTTTTAGATCTAGGAGCTCCGGCCATAATCGTTAACAACGAAAAGCGTATGCTTCAAGAGGCTGTTGATGCTCTATTTGATAATGGTAGGAGAGGGCGACCAGTCACAGGTCCTGGAAATAGACCCCTGAAGTCTCTTTCGGATATGCTGAAAGGTAAGCAAGGGCGTTTCCGTCAAAATCTTCTCGGCAAGCGCGTTGACTACTCAGGTCGTTCGGTAATTGTTGTTGGACCAACATTAAAACTACACCAATGCGGCCTTCCAAAATTAATGGCGCTGGAACTCTTCAAGCCATTTGTTATGAGAACTCTCGTCCATGAAAACATGGCACCAAATATACGTTCTGCTAAAAGGATGGTAGAACGAAGGCGACCAGCGGTTTGGCCAGTGCTTGATGAAGTAATCAAAGAGCACCCAGTTTTACTAAACAGAGCTCCAACCCTCCACAGACTCGGAATCCAAGCATTTGAACCTGTGCTAGTTGAAGGCAAAGCTATCCAATTGCATCCTCTAGTATGTACTGCTTTTAATGCTGACTTTGATGGGGATCAAATGGCGGTCCACTTACCACTTTCATCTGAAGCTCAGGCAGAAGCTCGAGTGTTGATGCTATCTGCACACAATATATTATCCCCTGCGAATGGAAACCCACTCACAGTTCCTACTCAGGACATGATTATTGGGGCGTTCTATCTAACTGAGCACGTTGAGAATGCTAAAGGTGAAGGAACAGTCTTTAGAAGATTGGATCAAGTTGAGCGAGCAATTGAAGCTGGCGAAGTTAGTCTTCATGCCCAGATTGAGTTCCGTTCCCACAGGACAAAAGCTCCAAATGAAAATGGGCAAGAAAAAATAAACTACATACCCACTACAGCCGGACGAGTTCTGTTCAACCACGCTCTTCCGGAGGATTTTCCATGGGTAAATACCAAAGTAACCAAAAGAGAAATGGGGGGTATTGTAGAGCAACTAGCCCGAGAGTTCGAAAAAGCTACTGTAGCCACAAGCCTTGACGCTCTTAAGGACCTCTGCTTCCATTGGGCAATGAAATCTGGAGTTACGGTTTCTGTTGACGATGTTAAAACACCAGCGACAAAGAAAGAAATTTTAGAGAAACACGAAGCCGAAGCAGAGAAAGTTGAAAAACAATTCAGAAGAGGAATCATTACTGACGGAGAGAGAAGACAAAAAGAAGTTGAAATTTGGTCACTCGCTACTGAAGAAGTAAAAAATGACATGGAAAAGGGACTGCAAGAAGAGTCATTCAACCCGATTGACATGATGGTCGGGTCGGGAGCTCGCGGAAACATGATGCAGGTTAGGCAAATTGCAGGTATGCGAGGTCTTGTTGCTAACCCACGTGGTGATATGATTCCACGACCAATCAAAAGCAACTTCCGCGAAGGTCTTGCGATGCTTGAGTACTATATCGCAACGCCAGGAGCGCGAAAAGGACTTGTAGATACTGCACTTAGGACTGCCGACTCAGGGTACCTTACTCGGCGTCTAGTTGACGTATCTCAGGAAGTCATAATCAACACTGAAGACCCTTTTGCTGATGGTGCAAAACCACCATCAGCATGGATTGAAGACGTTTATCCTGAAGATTACTATGTTGACTCATCAGGGAACTACGTTGGCATCGAGCCAAAAAATCCTGGTGATGAGAAGAAACGTTCATATCTTCGAACCAGATTATATGGGCGTATATTGGCTGAGGACGTAAAGCTGTCAAATGGAACAGTGCTTGAAAAAGCAAATATGATTTCAGAGGAAATGATGGAAGCCATGGCTCATGATCCTGAGATCTCTAGGGTACGATGCTTAACGCCTCTGACAGATGAAAGTGAAAATGGAATTTCTGTAGCTAGTTACGGAATGTCAATGGCAACAGGTGGCCTAATCGAAGTTGGGGAAGCTGTCGGTGTTATTGCTGCCCAATCAATTGGAGAACCTGGTACCCAACTTACAATGCGTACATTTCATACAGGTGGTATCGCAGGTAAGGACCTTGCAGGAGGTTTGCCTCGAGTTGTCGAACTTTTTGAAGCTAGAACTCCTAAAGGTGCAGCACTACTTGCGAGAACATCAGGCGTAATTCGGATAGATGATGATGGGGCAAGAACACGAACAGTAACAATTGTTAGCGATGATGGCGAAGAAGATGTTTATGACAAAATAGCTTTGGAAGCTAGGCTTGAAGTCCGCGACGGCCAAGAGATAACAGCTGGTGAACCCATAATCGACGGTCCTCGAGACCCGAAAGAACTTCTTGAAATCCGCGGAATGCGTGAAACTCAAAGGTACTTAGTTGACCAAGTTCAAGGCGTTTACCGTGACCAGGGCGTATCAATTCATGATAAGCATATTGAACTAATAGTCCGTCAAATGACCAGACGAGTTCTGGTAAACGATGCAGGAGACTCGAGTTTCCTCCCGGGTGAAAGCATAGATGGAAGAGTCTATGTTGAGGCGAACAGAAAACTTGTTGCTGAAGGAAAAGAACCCGCCAAGGCAAGACCTCAACTCATGGGAATAACTAAAGCATCTTTGGCCACTGATTCATGGCTTTCAGCTGCATCTTTCCAAGAAACAACTCGAGTACTTACTGAGGCAGCAATTGAGTCAAAGTCTGACAACTTAATCGGACTAAAAGAAAATATTATTATAGGAAAACTAATTCCAGCAGGGACAGGGCTTCCGAATTATAGAGATTTCTCAGTAGAAACGCCTGAATATCGACCGATGGAATTTTACTCCAGCGACGACGATGACGATGATTTGGCTGATTTCCTTGCTCAACAAGATATCTATCAAGAAGATGAAGAACCCGAGGAAGACATAACAGAAGAAGTAATCGGTTAACCTTATATAATCCTAAAGTTTGTCTATTTCTGGTACGTAAAGTTTTTAAAAAGAACTTAAAGAACATTGAGATTAAGAGTGGACCTTTTACAAAGTCCCCCTAGGCTTAAATGCTGATTCGATAATTAACCAAAGATGAGTAAACGCTCACGGAGAAAAAATTGCCAACGATACAACAACTTGTGCGAAAAGGACGAGAGTCAAAATTTCGGAAAGAAAAGACTCCAGCTCTTAAAGGTGCCCCTCAGAGAAGAGGAGTTTGCACTCGTGTGTACACTGCCACTCCTAAAAAGCCCAATTCAGCCTTGCGTAAAGTAGCCAGAGTCAGATTGACTAGTGGGGTTGAGGTCACAGCGTACATTCCTGGCGAAGGACATAACCTTCAAGAGCACTCAATTGTTCTAGTTCGAGGTGGCCGTGTGAAGGACTTGCCTGGAGTTCGATACAAAGTTGTCAGAGGGACGCTGGATACTGCATCTGTTCGCGATCGTAAGCAATCAAGAAGCCGATATGGCGCTAAGAAGGATTAACAAGTATGCCACGTAAAGGACCCCCCGCTCGTAGGTACCTGCAACCTGACCCAATTTATAAGTCAGTTCTCGTGACCCAACTCGTAAATAAAATACTTCAGAGAGGCAAGCGTTCTGTTGCTGAAAAGATAGTGTATGACGCATTAACTTCCATTCAAGAAAAAACAGGATCTGATCCACTCGATACCCTTAAACGAGCAATAGAGAATGTCCGGCCTCAACTTGAAGTTAGGAGTCGGCGAGTAGGCGGCGCAACTTACCAAGTTCCCGTTGAGGTCCGACCCAGAAGGGCTACGACTCTCGCAATACGTTGGATTGTTGGATTTGCTCGGGATAGAAGAGAGAGAACTATGTCTGAGCGTTTAGCGAACGAACTTATGGATGCATCCAACGGAATAGGAGCGACGGTAAAGCGTCGTGAAGATACCCACAAGATGGCTGAAGCTAATAAGGCCTTTGCCCACTATCGCTGGTAAATCAATCTACAATTAGAAATTGAAAATCCAGAATAGAATTTAACCACTAACCGAAAGAGTAAAGCGAAAAACCAATGTCACGTCATCCGTTAGAAAAAACAAGAAATATCGGAATCATGGCTCATATTGATGCCGGTAAAACAACAACAACTGAACGAATTCTTTATTACACGGGACGCTCCTACAAGATAGGAGAAGTTCATGATGGTGCAGCAACAATGGACTGGATGGAACAAGAACAGGAGCGAGGAATTACTATTACTTCAGCTGCTACAACCTGTTATTGGAATGACCACAGGATCAATATTATTGATACACCTGGGCACGTTGATTTTACAGTGGAGGTTGAGCGGTCTCTTCGCGTTCTTGATGGAACCGTAGCAGTTTTTGATGGTGTAGCTGGAGTTGAACCGCAATCTGAAACTGTTTGGCGACAAGCAGAAAAATATAGTGTGCCAAGAATGTGTTTCGTGAATAAAATGGATAGAACTGGTGCTGATTTCTTCTTCGTACTTGACACGATCAAAGAAAGACTTACTGAGAATTATGTCGTTGTACAGCTACCGATCGGTGCTGAGTCCGAATACCAAGGTGTAATTGATCTCCTATCTATGAAAGCTCTAATCTGGCAAGGCGAAGACCTAGGGGCCTCTTGGGATGAAGTCGATATTCCTGAAGAATATGTCGAGCAGGCAGAAGAATATAGAGAATTAATGATGGATAAACTTTCCGAATTTGATGAAACAATTATGGAAAAATATCTTGAAGACGAAGAAATAACGATTGACGAGCTTAAGAGCGCTATAAGAGAGGGAACTCTTCACCATGAGTTGGTCCCAATCCTCAATGGAACAGCTTTCAAAAATAAAGGTGTTCAACCCCTACTTGATGCTGTCGTAGATTACCTACCATCACCATTGGATATCCCAGAAATCAAGGGAACAAGTGTCAAAGGCGAAGACGAGTTAACTCGGAAACCCTCTGATGACGAGCCATTTGCTGCTCTAGCTTTCAAAATAATGACTGACCCCCATGTTGGAAGACTGGCGTTTTTTCGTGTCTATTCTGGTTCTTTAGAAAAAGGGTCCCAAATATTAAATACTCGAACAGGAAATAAAGAACGAATGGGAAGAATCCTTGAAATGCATGCAAATGATAGAGAGGATGTGGATGCTGTTTATACAGGAGACATAATGGCAGCTATTGGAATTAAAGATGTCAGGACTGGAGATTCTCTCGTTGCGATAGATAATCCTGTAATTCTCGAAGAAATGACTTTCCCAGACCCCGTTATTGATGTAGCGGTAGAGCCGAAATCTAAAGCTGATCAAGAGAAGCTATCAAAAGCATTAATGGCCCTATCTCAAGAAGATCCAACATTTCGGGTTCAAACTGATCAAGAAACAGCTCAAACTATTCTGTCCGGAATGGGTGAGTTGCATCTGGAAGTGCTCGTTGACCGAATGCTTCGTGAATTCAATGTTGATGCTTCAGTTGGAAAGCCTCAAGTTGCTTATCGAGAGACAATCACAAAACCGATAACCACTACCTATACACATAAGAAACAAACTGGTGGTTCGGGTCAATTTGCTGAAGTGGAAATTGATGTCTCTCCCGCTACTCCAGGTGAAGGGTACTCATTTGAAGATAACATTTCAGGTGGAAGAATCCCAAAGGAGTACATACCAGCTGTTGACGCAGGCATAAAGGAAGCAATGACATCAGGCGTTCTAGCTGGTTTCCCCGTTGTTGATGTCCATGTTGAACTAAATGATGGAAAATTCCACGATGTTGACTCTTCTGACATGGCCTTCAAAATCGCTGGGACAATGGCATTCAAAGATGCCGCCCGTAAAGCGAAGCCAGCTTTACTAGAACCAATTATGGCTGTAGAGGTGGTAACTCCAGACGATTATCTTGGAGGAGTCGTTGGAGATTTAAATAGTCGCAGAGGTCAGGTCCAAGGAACTGAACAGCGAGGAACGAATCAAGTTGTAAATGCCTTGGTTCCTTTATCAGAGATGTTTGGCTATGTAGGTGACCTACGAACCATGTCTTCTGGAAGGGCAAACTACACGATGCAGTTTGATTCGTACCAACAAATGCCAGCAAATGTGCAAGAAGAAGTAGTAACTCGACTCAGAGGTGAGTGAGTTTTGTTTCTTGCCCGTAAGATGGTCTAGGTGCTTTTTACGCAAATTTAGTTGCTGTACAGAGTGCAATCATTACAATAGTAAAAAACCGGAATATCCGGCAGATAGAAAGAAACTTGAGGAAAAATAATGGCTAAGGAGACGTTCGAACGAACTAAACCTCACGTGAACGTGGGGACGATGGGTCACATCGACCACGGAAAAACTACCCTGACAGCAGCTATCACAAAAGTTTTAAGCGATAATGTAGACGGAAGCCAGTTCACTGAATTTGAAAATATTGATAAAGCTCCTGAAGAGCGTGAACGAGGTATCACAATTAACGTTGCACACGTTGAGTATGAGACCGATAACCGTCACTATGCACACGTAGATATGCCTGGACACGCGGACTACATCAAGAACATGATCACTGGTGCAGCGCAAGTAGATGGAGCCATTTTAGTTGTTTCTGCAGCTGATGGACCTATGCCTCAAACACGAGAGCATGTACTCCTAGCACGACAAGTTGGAGTCCCCAAAATTATTGTTGCTCTAAATAAAGTTGACATGGTTGATGATGAAGAGCTTCTTGAATTAGTAGAAATGGAAGTCAGAGAACTTCTTGACGAATACGACTTCCCCGGTGACGACACACCTATTTACCCAGTATCCGCATTAAAGGCCCTTGAGGGCGATGCTGATGCCGCAAATCAGATTCTTGAACTCATGAGTCAGGTTGATGAGTATATTCCTCTCCCTGATCGTGATGTTGATAAGCCATTCCTAATGCCAATTGAAGATGTCTTCTCCATCACAGGTCGAGGAACTGTTGTGACAGGAAAAGTTGAGGCAGGCAAAGTACACACAGGTGATGAAATTGAAATCATCGGTATTAAAGAAACCCAGACAACAACCTGTACAGGGGTTGAAATGTTCCGAAAACTTCTTGATGAAGGACAGGCTGGAGACAACATCGGTGCTCTTCTTCGAGGGATTGATAAGGAAGAAGTAAGCCGTGGTCAAGTTCTTGCCGCACCTGGAAGCATCACGCCTCATACTAAATTTGAAGCAGAAGTTTATGTACTCTCAAAAGAAGAAGGTGGCCGACATAAGCCATTCTTCTCAAATTACCGACCACAATTTTATTTCCGTACGACTGACGTAACTGGAACTATCAACCTTCCAGATGGAACTGAAATGTGTATGCCAGGGGATAACACCAAGATGCACGTTGAACTAATAGCACCGATAGCTATGGACGAAGGTCTTCGCTTTGCTATTCGTGAAGGCGGTCGAACTGTTGGCGCTGGTGCGGTCACGAAGATTGTCGAATAGGTTTCTACCTCATGGCAACAGGACAAAAAATTAGAATACGATTAAAAGCCTACGACCATGAGGTTATAGATCAATCAACCCGAAAAATAGTTGAGACGGTGAAAAGAACGGATGCAAACATTCGTGGACCAATCCCACTACCAACTGATAAGCATAGGTTTACTGTGATTCGCTCACCTCATAAATACAAGGACTCAAGAGAACACTTTGAGATGCGCATCCATAAACGTCTACTTGATATTCTCAATCCTTCTGCGAAGACCGTAGATTCTCTTCAGAGGTTAGATCTTCCTGCGGGTGTTGATATCGAAATAAAGATCCAGCAGTCATAGGAACCGCTCCTTTTATAGATCAGTTCGCATAATAATCACCAAATAAACAACATTTAAGGTTATGTGTTGGTCCCAAGCGCATATCTAGATATGCTTGAACGCCGTGCGATAAAGAAGTTTCGCATGTCTGAGAAAGCCATAAAAGATCATGGAACTACTCAGCGCAGAACATCGGTATGAAAAAATTACTGAAAGAAGTATAGGAAAGACTGAGGATTCCTCATGGCAGGAAAAGCGATCGTCGCAAAAAAAATCGGTATGACACAAGTTTGGAATGAAGAGAATCGCGTGATACCAGTAACTGTCCTTGAAGTGAGTCCTTGCCGAATTGTTCAAATAAAAACACCTGAGAATGACGGATACAGCGCAGTTCAAGTTACCCAAGGTGAGGTCGCTGAGAAAAACCTTAATCAACCACAACTAGGGCATTTCGATAAGGCAGGAGTCACAGCTGGAAGAAGACTTGTTGAGTTACGAATTGATGACACAAATGGATATGAAATAGGGCAAGAAATTTCAGTTGATATCTTTTCCGAAGGTGATGTAGTTGATGTGTCATCTGTAAGTAAGGGTAAAGGCTTTGCTGGAGTAATGAAGCGACATGGCTTCGCAGGACAAAGAGCCAGTCATGGTGCTCATAAAGTGCATAGGAAACCAGGGGCTATCGGACAATGTGCAACCCCTTCAAGAGTATTCCAAGGAAAGAAAATGCCAGGGCGGATGGGAGCCCAAAAAACAACGATTATGAATCTAAAGGTCGTGAAGGCTGATCCAGAATCAGAAATCCTGCTAATCAAAGGCTCAGTACCTGGCCCCAAAGGTGCAACAGTTATAGTTCGAAATGCTGTCAAAATTCCTATGTCTCTTTCAGGTGATTCACAATGAGCAAAGTCGATATAAAAAAATCCGATGGTGAAAAGGCTGGGACAATTGAACTTGATGAACAAATTTTTGGCATCGAGCCAAATGTGGCCGTTATGCATCAAGTAGTTAATGCTCAACTCGCCGCAAAGCGTGCAGGCACCCATAATACTAAAACCAGAGCAGAAGTTCGTGGAGGTGGAGCAAAGCCATGGAAACAAAAGGGTACTGGGCGAGCTAGAGCTGGTTCATCAAGGATCCCTCACTGGCGTGGCGGCGGAATAGCCCTCGGACCCAAGCCAAGAGACTACTCCCAGAGAACTCCAAAAAAAATGAAAAAACTGGCTCTTCGTTCGGCTCTCTCAGATAGAGCAACATCAAATAACGTATTTGTCGTTGAGTCTTGGGATTTCGAAACTCCTAATACAAAAGCAGCAAAGCTTGCACTTGAAGCTATTGGCGCAGAGGGAAAAGTATTGGTAGTTGTGGATACTCAAGATTCAAACACTCACAAGAGCTTCAGAAATCTAGGTCATGTGAACGTTCTTTCAGCAGACCAACTTAATGTATTTGACATTCTCGTCAGTGATTCCGTTGTATTCACTAAAAGCAGTCTTCCCTCAATTGAAGTTGAAGATGTTTCTGCAGCCAAAGCTTCTCAAAGCACGGGAGAGGATGAATAGCTATGGATGAAAGGGACATAATACGAAAACCGATTGTCAGTGAAAAATCTTATGTTCTGATTGAAGAGAATGTGTACACATTTGAAGTTCACCCTGATGCTACTAAGCCACAAATACGTGAAGCAGTTGAGCAGATTTTTGGGGTCAGAGTAACAAAAGTCAACACTCTCAATAGAAAAGGAAAACGTAAGCGAAATCGTAAAAACTTCTCATACGGGAAGCGCGCTGACCAGAAGAGGGCACTCGTTACTGTCGCTGATGGCGACTCTATTGAGTTGTTTGATGTTTAGGGAGAAAAGTGGCTATTAGAAGACGAAAACCAACAAGTCCGGGTAGAAGATTCCAAACACAAGCTGACTTTTCAGAATTAACACGTACCTCACCTGAGAAATCCTTAACCTCCAGTAAGCCCAAGACTGGCGGCCGAAATAATTATGGAAGAAAAACTTCTCGTCATAGAGGCGGTGGACACAAACAGTTATATCGACAAATTGACTTCAGACGCGATAAAACAGGGGTTCCTGCAACTGTTGCTTCTATTGAATATGATCCGAACCGGACATGTAGAATCGCATTGCTTCACTACCATGACGGAGAGAAACGGTACATTCTTGCTCCGAACACTTTATCGGTGGGTGAAATACTTCAATCTGGTCAAGGATCAGAGATACGCGTCGGTAATGCACTTCCCCTTAGGTACATTCCCGTAGGTACTGTCGTGCACAACATTGAACTACGCCCCGGAGGTGGAGGAAAGCTGGCTCGAAGTGCAGGGTCAAGTGTCCAATTAGTAGCTAAAGAAGGTAACTATGCCACTCTTCGGCTTCCAAGTACTGAAATGAGAAGAGTTCCAATTGATGCCATGGCTACCGTCGGATCTGTAGGAAATTCAGAACATGAATTAATCAAGATAGGAAAAGCTGGTAGAAACCGGTGGAAAGGGAAGAGACCTCAAACCCGCGGTGTTGCTATGAACCCAGTTGATCACCCTCATGGTGGTGGAGAAGGTAAAACCTCCGGCGGTAGACACCCAGTGTCACCTTGGGGTAAGCCAGAGTCTCGAACGCGAAGCAAGAAAAAACAATCTCAAAAACTAATAGTACGTCGTCGCCGAACAAGAGGCTCACGCCGGTAAAGGAATAAATATGCCAAGAAGCCTAAAAAAAGGACCATTTGTTGATTCTCACCTACTTAAAAAGATTGATGCATTGAATGCTTCAGGATCTAAAGAGGTCATTAAGACATGGTCTCGGCGCTCAACAATAATCCCTGACATGATCGGGCATACAGTAGCAGTTCATGACGGTCGCAAGCATGTGCCGGTCTACATAACCGAAACAATGGTCGGCCACAAACTCGGTGAATTTGCTCCTACCCGTACATTCAAATTTCATGCTGGGCAGGAAAGAGGGGTTCGCTAGTCATGGCTGGTACTAAGACTAACGAAAGGCCAGGAACCCGTGCGCAAGTTAAGTACGTGCGTTCTTCTGCCTATAAAGTTCGGGAGGTGTTAAACCTCATTAGAGGGAAATCATTTTTCGAAGCTACTGATATTCTCTCCTTCTCTGAGCGTCGAATAAGCGACACTGTACTCAAATGTTTAAATTCGGCTGCTGCCAATGCAGAAAATAATGACAACATTTCAGTTGAAGAATTATATGTTTCAGCTTGTTATGCAGATGAGGGTCCAACCTTGAAGAGGTGGAGACCCAGAGCTCGAGGTAGAGCAACCAGAATCAGAAAGCGGACAAGCCACATCACGTTAATTTTGGGAAGGTACACACCTGAAGAATTAGCTGAAATGCGAGAACGGGCAGAGTTGAAAGGCTCTAGAACTCAACAAAGTGCTACGGAGTCAAGGAAGAGGCGAGTAGCAAAATCTAAAGAATCAGACCTTCAAGAAGAACTTAATGATGAAATACCTGAACAGGAAGAAGAACCTGAAGAAACAATAGTAAATGAAGATTCAGCTACAGACGTCAAAGAAGATGCCCCATCAGTTGAGGATGCGAGTGATAACGCAGATGAAGCTCCTTATGGAACTGGTTCAGCCTCTCCGCTTGAAGACGGGTCAGCTCCTAGCGCGGATTTTGTGATTAAGGGAAAGGTTTCTACCAAGATATATCACCCTGAAGAA
>Ga0310343_10000790_pt1 | contig 15540 bp, 13 predicted proteins | sample HC15DNA2025_MG_FD_203519 | JGI IMG/M metagenome (GOLD analysis project Ga0310343, IMG submission 203519) | Marine microbial communities from station ALOHA, North Pacific Subtropical Gyre - HC15-DNA-20-25_MG | ecosystem: Environmental > Aquatic > Marine > Oceanic | place: Pacific Ocean: North... | reverse complement strand
ATGCTGTTCGACCTTCGATCGGCCCGGTAGGGGCAAAACTTCTCTTTCCCCATGATCACGTTCAGCATGCAGGCATTGTTTTGGGAATCGGCGGAATAGGCAGCGAAGCATTCAAATACATACACAAATCCGATGACGGATATATTCATCGGGCATTCCTGATAGGTAATTATAGTGCAGTTACAGGGGCCTGTATGGCTATGCGTAAATCGGTTTGGAGAGAAGTAGGCGGTTTCGACGAGCAAAATACTCCCAACAGCTATAGCGATGTCGACTTCTGCCTAAGGTGTTCCGAAAACGGATATCGATCGGTCTTCACTCCCTTCGCTCAACTCGTGCATGAACAATCCGCTTCTCGCGGACCGGACAATAGTCCCGCTTTTGACACAGCGGTAAGCAATATGAAACAACGCTGGGGAGACAAGATCGCGAGGGATCCTTACTACAATCCGAATCTGTCTCTTGAACGCGAGGATTTTACCCTTTCATTTCCTCCTCGAGGCTACACAACCCAATGAAGGTCTCGTTCATCGTTCCTGTTTTCAATAATTTCGATCTTACGAAGGAGTGTATTCACTCTCTTCGCAATTCCCTGCCGAAAATTGAATACGAAATAATTATCGTAGACGATGGTAGCGATGAGACCATATCCAGAAAATTGAAGAGTCTGGAGAACAGTCGCCTTATATTAGTTCGGCATTCCAAAAATTTTGGATACGCAAAGGCTAATAACGCGGGAGTACAAAGAGCTACCGGAACCTTTCTTTTCTTTATAAATAACGATCTCATTTTCGAAGCTGGATGGTTCAAACCGATGTTAGCAGCGATTTCCAAACAAAAAGTGGGAATAGTCGGTAACATTCAGTTGGATGCAATCTCCCGAAAGATAGATCATGCAGGTTTTCTCTTCGATGGAAACGGATCTCTTCGTCACAAAAGGTCGAGCAATCCCGGAAAGTTATATTCCCAATTTACCGCCGTTACGGGAGCGTGTATGGCTATTCGCCGAGAGACCTTCTTTAGTGTTGGAGGAATGGACGAGAGCTTCGAGAACGGGTGCGAAGACATCGACCTCTGCTTTAAAGTCCAGCAGAAAGGACTTCGGATCCTCGTAGCTAATAGAAGCGTCATTCTTCATCACGTCAGCTCAACGCGATCATCGGACTCGATCCGAGACGAACGTAATGCTCGACGCTTGCAAAGCAAGTGGAGGGAAGAATTTATTCGTGAAATGGCCAGTTCTTGGCCGATTACTTACCTAAATGGCGTGATCCAGGGTGAGAAACCCTTTCGATGGGCTATATTTCGCCAGGCAATCATAAGACTACTGCCAATCAGGCTCGACCCCTCTCCCGTAGCTTCGCTTATTGTTGAGGCAAAATTGAGCAGAAACGAGCGGCATTGGATCTCTCTTCTCGACGGAAAAAGCGACGAAATGATCAAGGAAAGCTACCAGTCCAACGACGGGAAATGGCACGGAACCCAATTCTCATATAAAGGATTAGAGCCAAATCGCGTCAAAGAAACGGGCCGCTGGATCCAGGAAATTGGAGAAGTCAGACTCGGACCCGGCTTTTTCCTGACGAGCGTGCAAATCGCTGGAGTCATTAAGCCGCCCGATGATAAAGCCAGAGAAACTGAAGGCGACCTAGGCCTGAGAATAACAATCAATGGAGCGGAATCCAAGAAAATGTATCCCATTCCCATGGGTGAATTTGAAGTCGGGATCGAAGACGTGCCCGCCGTCCCTGACAAGCCTTCGGTTATTGAAATCGAGTTGATCGGAGCGTATCGAGGGAATGCCTACGCTTGGCTTGGAAGAGTCACCCGCAAGTGGTTCTTTTTACCAAGACAGCTCCGGCAACATTGGAAGCTTCATCGCGAGCAGAAACTGAATCAGCGGCTTATCGTCAAGCAAGTGAAGCTAAACCACGAAATGCTGCTAGATTTTCACAATCAGCCAACATCGCCCGTAAATTTCGATTTTCTTCGAAGATCGACTCAAATTGGCATCAACCTGGTTGGCTGGTTCGATGCTGAACTCGGCGTAGGCGAATCCGTACGCCTTGCAGCCAAGGCTTTGGATACGACCACAATCCGCACCAATCTCATTCCGCTCAAGGTCAACTGCCTCGCTAGCCGCGAAGATAAGTCTTTCAACGAACGGCTGGTTGAGAACAACACTTATCCGATAAACATCTTTCACATAGACGCCCCCCAAAGCGCGGATATCGATCATCATCACGGAGCTGCGTTTCGCGAAGGCAAACGCAACATCGGTTATTGGGCCTGGGAACTTCCCGAATTTCCAGACGATTGGGTGCCCTATTTCAGATACTTCGACGAGATCTGGACACCGTCCAATTTCGTTCGAGAAGCCGTGGCCATGAAGTCTCCAATTCCGGTTATCACGATCCCCCACTGCATCGAATTCAAAATGCCCGAAAAACAGGAGCGGGAGAAATTTTGGCTGCCCAGCGACAAATTCCTTTTCCTTTTCGCTTACGATCTAAATAGCTATCAGCCACGAAAAAACCCGATGGCTGTTATACACGCATTTAAAACCGCTTTTGGAGGCAGTGCGGGTAAAGATGTTGGCCTGGTAATCAAAACCCAATCGACAAAGCGAAATAGGGGAGCCTTTGAAGAGCTCAAGACGCATCTAGAAGGCATCGAAAACATCTACCTAATAGAGAACCGTCTTTCACGCGAAGACGTTTACTCATTAATGTATTCGGTCGATGCTTACGTTTCGCTTCATCGATCCGAAGGATTCGGTCTTACAGTAGCCGAGTCAATGTATCTAGGAAAACCAGTTCTATCTACAAATTGGTCTGCTACCACTGAATTCGTGAATGTTCACAACGGTTGCCCAGTAGATTTCGAACTTTATAAACTAGAGAGAAACTTCGGACCCTATTCAAAAGGCCAATATTGGGCAAATGCTCTTACTGATCACGCAGCCGAGTTGATGGAACGCCTGGTAAAGGATGCTGAATTTGCCCAGATTATTGGAGAGGAAGCAGCAAGAACCATGCGCGAAAGGTTTTCTCCCCACGAGATTGGGAAGATATACGAGAAACGCATGAAATCCCATACACTTTGGTAACCCATGACGATCTCGTTAATGCAAAAGCAAATTACGGAAGCGAAAGGTCTATGAGCGAACGCGTACTAATCACAGGAGGCTATGGATTTGTTGGCTCTCATCTCGCCGATGCCTATTTGGAACAAGGCTATTCGGTCCGCGTATTAGACAATCTGGACCCAACCGTTCATGGGTCATCCAACAAAGCACCCACCTATCTATCCAAGGACGTCGAGTTCATTAGGGGTGATATAAGAGACACTGACACCTTAGTTGCTTCCCTCAAAGACGTTTCGATTGTATCTCATCATGCTGCTGCTGTCAGCGTGGTTCAATCAATGTCTAACCCATCTCGATTCGCGGAAGTCAACACTCTGGGAACCGCTCGCCTTTTGGAACTACTTACCGATCGCAATCGTTTCCCCATACGCAAGCTCATTCTCCCGTCTTCAATGTCAATCTATGGAGAAGGCCTATATCAGGCAGGAGGAAATGAAGTTACGCCGCATCTCAGGTCAAAAGAACAACTCGAATCCAAATCTTGGGAAATCCTCAGCAACGGCGAAGTCTGCCAACCTGTCCACACGCCAGAAACCAAACCGTCAAGACCCACGTCGATATACGCCATCACTAAACATGACCAGGAAGAGATGGCCCTTGCGATCGGGGAGGCAAGTGGCATCCCTACCATTGCCCTGAGATACTTCAATATCTACGGCCCAAGGCAGTCGCTTTGCAACCCATACACTGGAGTCGCTGCAATCTTCAGCAGCCGGCTGCTCAACGGAAATCCTCCAGTCGTATTCGAGGATGGCGGACAGCTGAGAGACTTCGTGCACGTAAGCGACATTGTTCAGGCCAATATTCTAGCGACCATTAACGATTCAATCGATCAGGGCGTCTACAATATAGGCAGTGGAAATCCCGTCTCGATTCTTGAAGTGGCCGAACGGCTCATAGGGTTATTTGAATTCCCTGGAGAACCCTCAATCACACAAACTGCTCGGCCTGGCGATATCCGGCACTGCTATGCCGATATTTCTAAAGCCGCTAAGGAGCTCGGCTATCGCCCCAAAGCCATTTTCAATGATTCCTTAAAGGAATTAATCGGATGGGTCTCCACTCAAACTGCAACTGACAACTTCGACGCCGCATATAAAAAGCTAAATTTAACAGGCTAATAGCGAGAAAATCCGTTGTCCTCGAAATGACCGAAGTGCTATGAATGGACGAACAACGTCGCATTTAGCTTCTTGAATCTCTTTGTGCCGCACTGGTCGACTAGATCGGATACGTATTTCCAGTCGCCTTCATAGGAGTTGTCATTCCAGCCAGCTGCTATTGCGATATCCCTTCGGGCCATTACGCAGCCGCAATCCACAAATGAATACTCTAGTCGCGTATCGAAATTCCTCCAACCATAGTAGTCGTGCGACATGTTACAGTATACGGCATCCGTACTGTCGTCGAAGGCCTCGAGCATCTTTTCAACGTATCCTGGCACATGATAATTGTCCGAATTCGAAACGACCAGAAAGTCGCCTTCGATCTTGCTCTCCACTTCCTGAAAGCCTCTCTGTCGAGGCGTGTGGCCCCAATCATTAGCCCGCTGCTCTGTCTCTATAAATCGTATACGCTTATCACTTTCGATAAGGCTCTTAGCAATATCCCCTATTTCACCCGAAGGCCCATCATGCACGAAAAGCAATTCCCAATTATCATAAGTCTGCTCTATAAGGGAGACAGCTAGAACGGGAAAAGATTTATAGATGGGTGAAACGATTATCACCTTGAAATCCCTATCCTTGATCGCGTTGTTATAAGCGGGGTTTGGCGTTAAAGGGCTCGTCCGCCTCAATATTTCCCAATGCCTAAGTCTATTGCGGGCCCGTGAAACGATTCCCTTATCTCGTGTCTTCGGAGGCAGTCGACTTAAAAGCCTATACAAGTATTCTGTTACGGCCTTCATAGTTTAACAGAATCTAAGGATCTCATCTAACTTTCGAGCAGGATAGCTGCAGATCAGAAACACCGCTACTTTTCACTGCCCAAACCAACGAAGAAAGAGTATCCACTTCATTGTGAACGGGAATAATAACTGAGAACCTCATTCAGGGCCCATCTTTGAAATTGAACCCTCGATATGAACTCTTTTCCCCTGGGAAATGAAGATTAACATATAATTGAACCTATAACACTCCAATTCCATAAATGAGATTAGGTCAGAGAAAAACCCAGCAGCAAAATGGACAAACCGGGTTTGAATAAATTGGATGGCCGCTCTGTTAGTCTGCCAAGAACACCTCAACAAGGCCGATTCCCGTTCCATCACTCACCCCAGACAATACAAAACTGTAAAGTCCCGGTATAGCGTCGACTAGAAGAATCGAGTCCTTAGATCCTGAGTTGAGTACCGCAGCACCTACATCATTGGAGACAGCGATGATTTCATCGAGCTTGGCTGGATCGTCCTCCCAATCATCGTTTGTCGCGACTTCTACTTGCGGGAAACCAGGCTGGGTAAAGTCGGTACGAAATAACGTGATTGTCGGATCTTCTAGGGTACCTGATAAGCCTGCGATCGATGGCCCCAGTCCTCTTAGCAAGAGTTTCGAGTCAACCGCCCCATCAACGATAAAGCCGGCGATCAATACATCAGTACCCGTCCCCACGAAGCCTCGAGTCGCTACGTTGACCAATCGATTTGTAGCATCATTAGGAGCAACTCCGTTACGGGACGTACCGCTCGCATCGAATACTTCCACCAATCCTACACCATTAGCATTTTCGTTATCATTTACAATAGCGGTGAAAAGCTGCGTACCCTCAGGGCTGAATGCAAATGCTGCATCTTTCGATGTATCATCGACAATAGCTTGAGCGAATGATCGATCTACAAAATCACTAATTGCAGCCGCGTCCGCTCCCCAGTCATCACTTTGAGCATCCGGCTCTGTAGCCCCAAACGGGAAAAGACTAATGGTTGGGTCCAATGCGAAATTTAAAATTCCTACGTTGGCGAGGTCAGGCCCTTTAGCGGTCGCCAGAATATCTATCGGCCCGGTTCCTTCGATAACGAAACCAAGGATGAGAGCTTCGGCTCCGCTTCCAATCCTACCCCGAGTAGCAATATTCGCCAAACTTGAGCGCAGGGACTGGATTTGGGAACTGGAGCTCATAACCGAATCGAATCCGTTGATAGCTACGAGCCTATAATCGTAGTCTTTGCCACGGCCAACAGTGTCATCATCGAACGAAGTCGCCCCGCTTCCAACAGTCCCCAGAACAGTCCAATCAGATCCCCCCGCCAATTTTCTTTCGATTCGGTAGCCTCCACCGGGAACAGTTGCTCCCACCCAGTTGAAATTAACTGTTCCTGGATTATTCTCGTTAGTAGCAACATCGGTCGGCGGTGTAGGCGATCCCGCGGATTCTCCGGCCACGAACCCTGCTGAAGACACGACAGAGGGTACGTTCCCAGAGTCAACTAAGGGATTGGTGACATCTGGAAAGAACTTGAGGCTGTGCAATAGCGTGCCATTCTCTGGCATTTTCCAAACATCTCCAACTCCACTGTCGGATGTGTTTCGATAAAAGCCATAAGGCTCGCCAGCTGAGGGGACCTGATTAGCCACCGTTAGGTTTGGAAACCAAAGGATCGCCAAATCATTACCCGCTTCCCAATCATCTCCGAAGGGCACCGCTCCGGAAGTAACAATGTATTCGCCACCGGTAGAGGATTCCACCGACAAATCCCAGGTCGCTACGATTTCATCGTCGCTGCCCCCATCGACGATCGATCCATTTAGTGGCAGCGAAAAGGTGTCATCATCGGTGGAGGCAACAAGATAAAGCATCCCCTCTCCAATTAGCGACCCTCCATTTTCATCTTTCAGATTTCCCAAGTCAATAGAGAAGAACACCGACCCAAACGAATTGGCAGCGAAACCAGCCGCGATGGCTGCAGTTAATATCAGCTCGGTAAGTTTCATTGCGGCAGGCTCCATTCATTGACCCAGCTAGTATCCTCTGGATTCGAATCAACTTTCACTTTGCGAACCGCCAAGCCCATACCCGGCTCGACCGTATCGGTCCCCTTATCAACCGAAGCCCCAGCACTCACCTCGCGCCATGCTCCGTTATAATAATAATACTCAGCTACCGGTTTTTTGTTTTTACCAGTAGCCGTTAAGGAATAAACGAGCAGCAAATCGTTAGGATTCGCGGGGTCGGTCGTTTCCTCGAATATACTACCGCCCTTAAGTCCAAGCTCATTCAAGGTAATTGCTAAAGGACGATTCAGCCCGACGAAGTTGTCGGAAGCGTACGCGTCAGACTCGCCAAGACGAATAGCGATGGGAGCGTCAATCACTTCGCCAAAAAACAGGGCTTTTTTGGCTACCGCATCATTGTTACGGATAACCATAGCACGGCCTGGGTAAAGAACCGTGCTATCCACAACAGCATCGATTCCAGCCTCAACCTTACGCCAGCTACCTCCGGAGAAGTAGAAAATCCCCTCAGGGATCATGTCGCCCGCTTCGGATTTCGCTTTAGGAACGATCAGCTCGATTTTCCTCACTCCAGGCTCACTATCATCCTCATTCGCGACCCCTAGGGGAAAGGCCGAACTCAAAGTCCAGTGCGGATAAACCGCAATCTCATCTCCGTTTGCCAGTCCCGTGCTCGTTCCACCGAAAACCTCGATCGTCGAGGCCGTATTCGAGGCGACACCTAAATGCACGCCCTTCTGAACTCCGGTCTCGACTACCGCGTAGTGGGTAGGAACACCGGACTCACTGTCAAATGCTCCGCTTGTCAAAGAATCGGCGGCCACGGTTAAGGTTACCGATCCATTCTCTGAGGCCGACTCCAGGACACCCCTGAATTCAGCTGATTGCTTGAATGGAAAGGCCACGATAACATCGCTTTCTGCAGGCAAATCGATGGAAATCGCCCCAACTATTTGGGAGTACACTTCCTGAGCTTTGACTGAAGAACTCAATGCCTCCATAGAGGCGATAGCGGCTATAAAAAGCCTAGAGGATGTAAGAATGTACTTCATGGCTAAAGAGTTTCTAGGCTTACCCAGAGGAAACGCCTCTAATACGATCGAATCAAGCCTCTAGTTTCAACTTTTTAACCAAATCTGAAATGGCCGTAGGCAGCGAAAATTGAAGGGCGAGCAGTTTCGAGAAGACGGAGAAGCAACTCACCTGCCACAGCAGCGCTTGTATTTTTTGCCGCTGCCGCAAGGGCAAGGATCGTTTCGACCCACCTTGGGAGCCGTCCGCTTGACCGCGACTTTTGGCAAGGATACTTCATTGCCCCGAGCCATTTCTGGACCCCTGCTCGTAGGCGTGAGATCCCCCGGTCCTCTAGCGACAGCTTGACGAGCCAACATCGTTTTCACGTTTTCTATGGCGACCATGTTTGTCGCAGTTCGGAAGAGACGCGAACAAAGCTGAGTACGAATCATGCCGACGAGTTCATGAAAGTAGGTGTATGCTTCGTTCTTGTATTCGCTAAGCGGATCCTTCTGTCCATAGCTTCTTAAAGAGACGCTACGACGCAATTCCTCCATCTCGGTTAAATGCTCCTGCCAACGACCATCGATCGAGTTAAGCAGAATAAATCTCTCCAGATGGACCAACGCCTCTTCATTTTCAGCGGTCTTCTTAATGCGATAAGCTTCCCGAACCTTCTCGAGTGCGAGATCAAGAATCGCCTCAAGAGCTAAGCCATCGAAATCCTCTTCCCTCAATCCAATCGGGAAATGGGAATTCAACCAAGTTACAAATCCTGAATAACTTCCGGCTTCACTTTCGCCAGATTCGGATTCCAAACGCTCGACAAATTCCTCCTCGACAAGCTCGAATATTGTCTGGCTCGGATCCTCGCTATGGAGAGCTTCATTCCGAATGCCATAGATGATCTCCCGCTGCTTGTTCAGAACGTCGTCGTATTGCAGCAAACGCTTGCGAATAGAATAATTCTGCTGCTCAACCTTCTTTTGAGCAGTCTCGATAGAGCGATTGAGTAACGGATGCTCCAATGGCTCCCCTTCCTCCATTGAATTTTGAAGAATCTTCGACATCGGGCCGGAGTTAGCGAACAATCGCATTAGGTCATCCTCGAGCGAAATAAAGAACTTTGATCGTCCCGGATCGCCCTGGCGTGAACAACGCCCGCGCAATTGTCGATCGATACGCCGCGATTCATGTCTTTCCGTGCCAACGACAAGCAGGCCGCCTTTATCTTTAACGCCGCCGCCCAGTTTTATATCCGTCCCTCGGCCAGCCATGTTTGTCGCGATTGTCACTGCTCCTCGGATACCAGCTCTAGCTACAATCTCGGCTTCTTGCTGATGATACTTGGCATTGAGAACGTTGTGGGGGATGTTCTTTCTTCGCAGCATCCGGCTCAATAATTCTGAAGCCTCCACTGAAACCGTTCCGACAAGAACAGGTTGCCCCTTCTTGTTAGCCTCTTCGATATCCTCAATAGCCGCATTGTACTTCTCGCGGCGCGATTTGAAAATCACGTCATTTTCGTCGACGCGGATACAAGGCTCATTCGTTGGAATAATGGCGACATTTAGTTTGTAGATATCGTGGAACTCGGTGGCTTCCGTCTCGGCCGTACCCGTCATGCCCGCTAACTTATCGTACATCCGAAAATAGTTCTGGACCGTGATCGTAGCGTATGTACGGGATTCCCGCTCAACCGTGACATTCTCCTTAGCCTCGACCGCTTGATGAAGACCGTCGCCCCACCTTCTACCTGGCATCACGCGACCCGTGTTCTCATCGACGATCACCACCTTGCCGCCTTGAACGACGTATTCGACGTCCTTCTCATAAAGCGAATAGGCCCTCAAAAGCTGGCTAATGGCATGAATGTCTTCGCCAACCTCTTCGAGCTTTTCTTGCTCCTTGAGCTTGATAGCATCTTTTTCCTCCTGTGACAGTGATGTATTTTTGTCTAGCTCGCTGAACTTGGTTGCTAAATCAGGCAACATGAATCCATCCGGATCATCGGGTCTTAGCTCCACCCTACCCTTTTCCGTCAAATCCGCCTGGCGCTGCTTTTCGTCGATCGTATAGAAAAGCCGCTCCTTAAGTGCATACATGCGGTCCTTGTTCAAGTCGCCGTGCATCTCCGTTTCGAACTTGTCGAACTCGCTCCGAATGTCGCCTCGCTCCATTAGCCTCATGAACGTCTTGTTTTTCGGGGCTCCTAGTTTGACCAATAGCAAATCGGCTAACGGATCGAGCTCATCCGCACCATCCTCGATTGCGGATTCCTCCTCTTTCTCAAATTCGGCTTTCGCGGCGTTGGCTAGCTTATTGCAAAAGGATACCTGCTTGGAAACCAGTCTTTGGATACCGCTTTTCATCTTCGTGTACGGCTGTTCCCGTTGAATAGGAGCCGGCCCGGAGATGATTAGCGGAGTTCTAGCTTCGTCGATGAGGATCGAATCAACTTCGTCGATAATAACATAGTAGTGATCTCTCTGAACTTGCTCTTCCGCGCTATGGGCCATCCCATTGTCCCTGAGATAGTCGAACCCGAATTCGGAGGCCGTACCATAGGTGACGTCGCAACCGTACATTTTCCTTTTTTGCTCAGGGGGCATCTGGTTTTTTATGCACCCGACAGACAAGCCTAGATAGGACAGTAAGCACCCCATCCATTCCGAGTCTCGTTGAGCCAAATACTCATTAACCGTAACCAGCTGGACATTCCTACTACTTAATGCGTTTAGATATATCGGCAATGTGGATACAAGGGTTTTACCCTCACCCGTAGCCATTTCAGCGATACGCCCTTGATGCAATGCCATTCCACCTATCAGTTGAACATCGTAATGGATCATATCCCATTCAATATCCTGCCCAATAACCGAGAATTTGGATCCTACAAGCCGCCTAGCCGCGTTCTTGACGGTCGCGAATGCTTCGGGCAGGAGGTCATCGAGCGTTTCCCCCTCTTGGATTCGTGCCTTGAATTGGGAGGTGTGGGCCTTCAGCTCATCGTCGCTCAACGATTGATAACCAGATTCCAACTCATTGATCCGACCAACGATAGACTGGCATGACTTGAGCCATTTCTTATTGGCTCGTCCGGCAAATTTCTTAAAAATAGATGAGAGCATACTCGTTGCTTTAATAAAAACATCTCCGCGTAGCGAATAGGTGACCGCCTGGCAACGAAAAGGTTCTGGATTCTAGAAAGGCTAGGCTAAAGGGAGCATTTCGGCGCTGATTGGCTACAATTTAGAGTTCACAAGGGAGAGCCATATTGCCGGACCGTTCGGATGTTCCATCTCCAATCGCTCTCCTGCGATTCGAAATCCAAAGTGTTCGAAGGCGTCCAATAGCTCCGCTTTTTCCATCCAATTACAGGATCCGCTTCCACCCCCGCAAAATCCTTTCCAATCGAGGGCATCTCCGTAGCCGTACGCGTGTAGCTTATGAGTGAACCCAGAATGTGTCGCTTCCCACGATCCAGAAAACTTCTCTCTAACAATAAAGTTTTCCTTTATAACGGATTCATCAAAGAAATGGGTCCAAACAAACAGCGAGCCTACCCGCTGCGAGAGCAGCTCAATCAATTCAACAGGATTTTTCATGTGGTACAGCACCCCGCACGCTAGGCCGACGTCGAAAACTCCCGGCGCCGTACGCAGATAATCGAGGAAGTCACCCAATAAAAATCTGGTCACATGGAGATCCAACAGCTCCTTGACCAACAAGCATCTTAGGTATGCGTCGGAATTCGCTTCGATTGATAGAATCGACGTTGCCCCAACAGTTTCAAGCATCGCAGAGTGGCAACCTTCCAGCGGTCCGAGCTCCAAGATGTTTTTTTCCTGAAACCCACCTAACTTTGAAGAGGCCCAATGAATCCTCTCATCATCAAAAAGCTTGCCTATTCCTCCCGTTTCAGCGCCCACCTTTTCAGGCAACTTAGAAAACCACTGCCCCTCAAAAAGGTCCACCGCATTTTGGCTGGATGGAAGTTTCCCGAAGTAATTCTGGGCTTTCATCGATTCGACTTTTTCTAGAAACAAACAACTAGCCCTTCAAACGATTCCTCAGGAAAGGCTGCCTAAAGCTCCAGGAGCTCTTTGAAGTAAGCTATTGTTTCCTTGAGCCCTTCTTCAAGCGGCACGGTTGGCTCCCAATTCAATTTACTTTTGGCAATTTCTATATCCGGTTTCCTCTGCTTCGGGTCGTCTTGGGGCAGATGCTTAAATACAATCTTAGCCTTTGTTTTCGTCAATTTAATTACATTCTCCGCTAACTCGAGCATCGTGAACTCGCCCGGGTTACCCAAATTAACTGGGCCGATTGTCCGATCCTGCTCCATAAGTCGAACGAACCCTTCGATCAAATCACTATAGTAGCAAAAGGATCGGGTTTGCATCCCATCCCCAAAAATGGTTAGATCTTCGCCCTTCAATGCTTGTACGATAAAATTGGAGACAACGCGGCCATCTTCGGGCGACATTCTGGGACCGTGAGTATTGAATATTCGGGCGATGCGAATATCCACTGCATTCTGCCGATGATAATCGAAAAATAGCGTTTCCGCGCAACGCTTTCCTTCATCATAGCAAGAGCGGATGCCTATGGGATTTACGTTTCCCCAATAAGACTCAGGCTGCGGATGCAAGTCAGGGTCGCCATAAATCTCCGACGTCGAAGCTTGAAAAACTCTAGCATTAACCCGCTTGGCCAAGCCCAGGCAATTGATGGCTCCCATAACCGAAGTCTTGATCGTCTTGATGGCATTGTACTGGTAATGGACAGGGGAAGCTGGGCAAGCCAGGTTGTAAATACGGTCTACCTCAACCTTGAAGGGGTCGATAACATCATGCCGCATAAACTCGAAATTCGGGGCATTCAGAAGATGGGCAATGTTTCGTTTGGACCCGGTAAATAAGTTGTCCAGACAGATAACGTCGTCTCCTCGATCTACTAGCTTATCCGCCAAATGGCTTCCTAAAAAACCAGCCCCACCAGTTATGAGTACGCGCATTCTCCGAGAGTTCAACCTCCGCTCGGAATTCCAAGACCAATATTGTCAACGATGCGTTAATTTAACTGAACACTCGATCCGAATGCGATACGACCTATCGATCACCTGCTTCGTATTCCTCAATCCACGCTTGGCTCCACTTCATAAAATCCCCTTGAGCAATGCGCGATCGAGCCTCTCGCATGAGATCCAGGTAGAAATGCAAATTGTGTATGGTGAGCAAGGTGCAGCCTAGAATCTCCTTGGCCATGATCAAATGACGAAGGTAGGCTCTCGAAAAGCGCCGACAAGTATAGTTATCTAGCTCGGATTCCAGCGGATTAGGATCTTCGGAAAATTGAGCATTGCGAATATTCTTCATTCCCCGGCGAGTGAAAAACGCTCCATTTCTAGCAACTCGGGAAGGAAGAACACAGTCGAACATATCTACCCCCAAGGCGATCATTTTGAGCATTTGTGAGGGCGTTCCCAGGCCCATGGTGTAGCGAGGCTTGTCCAATGGAAGATATGGAGCGGTCGCTCCGACTTGGTAGAGCATTTCCTCCTCTGGCTCACCGACACTCACTCCGCCGATTGCGTATCCAGAGAAGGCCATCCTAGTTAATTCCAAGGCCGATTGACGGCGCAAGTCTTGGTACGAGGAACCCTGTACAATGGCGAATACTAGGTTGCCGGATTCCAACATCCCCAATTCATCAGCCACATCCCGACAGGAACGGGCCCATTTCGACGTACGATCGACCGCCTTACGGCAATCTTCCTTTTCGCAGGGCCAAGGTGGACACTCGTCTACCACCATAGCGATATCAGAGCCGAGATTTGCCTGAATAGTCATTACCTCTATCGGTCCTAAGAAGACTTTCGATCCATCCAAGTGGGATCGGAAGGAAATCCCATCGTCCGAAATATTGCTCAGTTCGGCCAAGCTAAAAGCTTGGAATCCTCCGCTATCCGTAAGTATCGGCCCATCCCAACCCATGAATGCGTGTAAGCCACCAAAGTCGCGGATCACCTCGGATCCTGGACGCAAATTCAGGTGGTAAGTATTACCGAGAATTATCTGAGAGCCAATCTCTTCCAATTGAATGGGAGTCATGCCCTTTACTGTTCCTTGCGTGCCAACCGGCATGAAAATGGGCGTCTCAATTTCCCCGTGACGGGTCGTTAATAGACCTGTTCTCGCTGAACTCTGGGCATCGGATTCGACTATTCTGAAAACTTTCGACATCTAAGTATACTGCAAAAACAGCAGGAACTACTCACCACACGATTTCAACCCTTAGCTAACCATATTTGCATCTCTTCAAACTAACGGGAAACCCTTCCTTGACCCGCGTTCACAGGCCCTATTTAAACTCCGCCAATCCCGATGCTACTCGTAATCGACAACTACGATTCGTTTACCTACAATCTCGTCCAGTACTTTGGCAAGCTGGGGATCGAACAACAGATCTTCAGGAATGATAAAATCACCATTGAAGGGGCACGTGCCCTTGATCCCGAGCGCCTTCTGATTTCACCCGGACCTTGTACGCCAAACGAAGCCGGAATCAGCATCCCTTTGATAGAAGCGTTCGCTGGAAATATACCTATCTTGGGCGTCTGCCTGGGCCATCAATCCATCGCTCAGCATTTCGGGGCGAGCATCGTTCGAGCAGATCAACTGATGCACGGAAAGACTTCCAAGGTCCAGACGAACGGCGATCAGCTATTTGATGGTCTTCCCAGTGAATTCCAGGTAGCTCGGTATCATTCTCTTATTGTTGATCCGCAGACCGTTCCCGAAGAACTTCGGGTTATCGCCAGCACCGAACAAGGCGAGATTATGGGTTGCCGCCACGTGGATCTTCCCATCTGGGGGGTTCAATTCCATCCCGAGTCTATCGCCACCGAAAACGGTATGGCTATTTTGGAAAATTTCCTTACAACATAGCCCATTATGAGATGCCCAAAGTGCGCATCAGAACTTGATAAAGTAGTTGATTCTCGAATTAGCAAGGACGGTTCGACCATACGGCGCCGGCGCGAATGCATGAACTGCGGATATCGCTATTCGACGATTGAGAAGATTCTCCGAGAAAATCTATACGTATTAAAGCGAGACGGAAGACGGCAAGACTTCGATAAGAGCAAGATCGTTAACAGCTTGCGCAGAGCCTGCCAAAAGCGGCCAGTGGATGCCGAGCAGATCAATATACTGGTCGAAGATATGATCGACGAGCTGGAAAACGAATTCGGTATGGAAATTCCCTCTTCGGCAGTAGGCGAGAAGGTGCTGGAGAACTTGAAGAACATAGATCCGATCGCCTACATCCGCTTCGCCAGCGTCTATAAGGATTTTCGCAATCTTGAAGAGTTCATGGACGAAATTGGATCCTTATCCAAACAACCCATCTTATGAGCAA
>Ga0310343_10000789_pt1 | contig 15543 bp, 14 predicted proteins | sample HC15DNA2025_MG_FD_203519 | JGI IMG/M metagenome (GOLD analysis project Ga0310343, IMG submission 203519) | Marine microbial communities from station ALOHA, North Pacific Subtropical Gyre - HC15-DNA-20-25_MG | ecosystem: Environmental > Aquatic > Marine > Oceanic | place: Pacific Ocean: North... | reverse complement strand
AGAAAACTTAATGAGATATTTCTAGGGAGTGTATTATCTTCTCCTTCCTTCGAACTTAAGAAAGGCATTATTAAAGCCCCAATTAAAGGCAGTAAAACAATAGATGATAGCCAAGGAAAAGATTCTGAATTCATTTATGGAATGAATAATTTTTTTATTCTAGTTGAAGTAGTACTAGCTTGAGACTATAACATTAAAAATGCCTAAGTAAAACTACTTACCAGAGATAGTGCTAAATTGGCTGCCTGTTGTTTGAACGTTTAAAAATGGTGCTCTGCTAGCTACACCTGACTTCTCCCATGCTTTTACCATGGCTTGACTTACGATTTTGCCATTTTCTTTTTTGCACAAAGCTAAGATACTTGGTCCAGCTCCACTAATTGCACATCCTAGAGCGCCTGCATTTAGTGCAGCATCTTTGACTTCTATCCCACCTTTAATAAGTTTCCATCTGTAGGGTTCATGAAGCTTATCAAACATTCCCTCTTTTATAAGTTCCTCATTTCCTGCTTTTAAGCCATTTAGTAACAAGGTAAGTGCCCCCATATTTGTAACCGCATCAGATATAGGTACATTCTTGGGCATAACCTTTCTTGCTTCGCTTGTGCTTAGACGAATCGCAGGTATTGCTACGACAGCTTTAATGGAATCGTGCCAATCACATCTAATGATCCTCCACCTTTGAGAAGACGACCTAGCTGTCAAACAAAGCCCACCAAGTAGGGAGGGAACTACATTATCAGGATGACCTTCTATATCAATGGCAAGTTCAAGGAGTTTTTCTTTGGACAACGGAGAGTTCATTATTGCATTTGCTCCGATTAGCCCAGCAACAATTGCTGTAGCACTACTTCCAAGGCCGCGTGCAGGCGGCACTGCCAATTTAACTCTCGCTTCAAGTGCAAAAGGATGCATATTTGCGCTATCCCATACTTTCTGAGCTGCTCTAAAAACTAGGTTTTCAGGACCACCCCTTAAGTGATTACCATCTGTACTTTCCATTATTAAATCAAATCTATCTCCACCTCCTTCAATTCTCGTAAAAATAAACTCGTTATATAAATCTAATGCTGCTCCGAGACAATCGAATCCTGGCCCTAAATTGGCAGTTGTGGAAGGCACTGTTACTCTTATTTTTTTACCTACTTCAGGAATAGACATTTTTTTACTAAGTTTTTAAAAGCATTTTTGCTCTGCAGGCTGCACTAAAAAGTCCAAACTCTTCATCTAAAATTACGTTAATAGGGATTGTTTTAAGAATATCTTTTAATCTCCCCTTGTCGAAAAATTGTTTCATAAATAAATCTGATTTAAAGTTTTTGAAATGTTTTGGTGCGGTTCCTCCAGAAATCCATAAGCCTCCAAAGCACAATTCTTGAAGAGCAACATCTCCCAATAAAGAGGCATAAGCGCCTAACCAAATCCTCTCAACTTCTATCATTATTTGATCGCCTTCTTTAGAAAGATTACAAATTTTTTCAGGAAGTTTTTTTCTCGCAGCATCAAAAATTTTAATTTCTTTTAAATATTTGTGTAGAGGATGGTTTTTGGCATCAGGTTTGCTTAGTCTCCATTCGGCAATTCTTGATAAACCAGTACCGCTAATAATTCTTTCACAAGATATTCTCTCAACTTTAAGGTAATTCTTGAGCCAAATTTTTAATTCCCATTCTAATTTTGACTTTGGCGAGTACTCAACATGACCTCCTTCACTGGCTAAAACTTTTACCTTCTCTCCTGATATTATTCCTCTTGCAATGCCCAAACCAGTCCCTGCTCCAACAATGGCATGCAAATCATTATTAGCACCTTTAGAATAATATCCATTTTGAATAGTAGAGTATTGATTTTTTTTTAAATAAGGTATTCCGTAAATTTGGACTGCGAAATCATTTATTAGCTCGCAGCTTTTGAAATTAAATTTGCTTTGTAATACATTGCCAGAAATATTCCATGACAAATTAATAATTTTTGCTTTGTTGTTAGATAAAGGACCAGCTACGGCGAAACATGCAGCAGAAGGATGAGTAATATTTTTGCATTCATTTTTGAGAAAATCTTCAAGGATTAGTTCAAAGGAATCCCAATCTTTAGATATGTATTTTTTTTTAAATATTAACTTGGGCGTACTATCATTCAATACTTTTTCGAATATTCCCAATAGAACCTTGGTACCTCCTAAATCACAAGCTAGAAAATTCATCTATTCGAAATTATTCTGTTCTCCCTTTTTTTTCTATTAATTCATTCATTAATTTGTATAGATTAGGTAGATCGAAAATTCCTAAATTTGTTCCATCCAAAGCTCTTAAAGCGACTGAATCAATTTCCTCTTCTTTATCTCCAATAACTGCAATTAAGGGAATTCTCCCTAGAGTCGCCTCTCTTATCTTGTATCCTATTTTTTCATTCCTAACATCAACTTTTGATCGGTAACCATGTTTATTTATTAATTCATTAAACTTTAAACACTTTTCAATATTTCTATCAGTAATGCTCAATAAAATTATTTGATAAGGAGCAAGCCAAATTGGGAATTTTGCCTCATATTGTTCAATTAAGATTCCGATAAATCTTTCAAAGGATCCTAAAATTGCTCTATGAAGCATAACTGGATTTCTTTTCTCATTATTAATATCTACATAAGTTGCATCCAATCTAATAGGCATTGAGAAATCAACCTGTATAGTTCCGCATTGCCAGACTCTATTAAGACAATCTTTTAAGGAGAATTCTATTTTTGGACCATAAAAAGCCCCCTCTCCTGGTTGGAGTTCCCATTTTAGTTTCTTATTATCAAGAGCTTTGGTAAGAGCATCCTCTGATTTATCCCAAATCTCTTCACTACCCACCCTTTTTTCAGGACGGGTTGATAATTTGATAATGATTTCATCAAAACCAAAAGTTTTATAAACCTCGAAAATAAGATCGATAAAAGTGGATACCTCTTCTTGGATTTGCTCTTCTGTACAGAATATGTGTGCATCGTCTTGCGTAAAGTTTCTTACCCTCATTAAGCCGTGTAATGCTCCAGAGGGTTCATTTCTATGGCATGAACCAAATTCCGCAAGACGAATCGGTAAATCCTTATAACTTTTTAAACCTTGATTAAATACTTGAATATGGCATGGACAATTCATTGGCTTAATTGCATAAGTTCTATTTTCTGATGCGGTAGTGAACATATCATCTCTGAATTTTTCCCAATGACCGGATTTTTCCCAGAGAGATTTATCAACAGCTTGTGGGGTTTTAATTTCTAAATAATTATTTTTCTTAAGTATTTCTCTTATGTATTTTTCCAGTACTTGGTAGATTGTCCATCCATTTGGATGCCAAAAAATCATACCTGGAGATTCTTCTTGTATATGAAATAGTGAATGTTTCTTACCAAGTTTTCTATGATCCCTTTTTTCAGCCTCTTCAATTCTTGTTAAATAGTCATTGAGTTCTTTTTCTTTAGCCCATGCAGTTCCATATATTCTCTGCAATGATTCATTTTCACTATTACCTCGCCAGTAAGAACCTGATAATTTAAGTAACTTGAAGTGTCTCAAATGTCTTGTGTTGGGTACGTGAGGCCCTCTACACATGTCTATGTATTCTTCGTGTTTATAAAGATTAATGAGGCTTTCATCAGGAATTTCTTCAATAATGCGTAATTTAAAAGTTTCTTCTCTTTCTTTAAAAGTTTTAATTGCTTCTTCTTTGGAAACTTGCAAAATTTTTACATCATAATTTGTTTTGATTAAGTTGTTAATTCTTTCTTCAATTTTTATTAAATCTTCAGGTGTAAATCTGTATTCTGAAAAAATATCGTAATAAAAACCATCCTCAATTACGGGACCTATGGCCATTTTTATATTTGGGTAAATTTGTTTAACTGCATGACCAATAAGATGTGCAAAAGAATGTCTAATTATTTCAATCCCTTCTTGATCTTTGGATGTGATGATTACAACTTTAGAATCATTTGTTATGGGAAGCGTTGCATCTAGAAGAACATTATTTACTTTCCCTGCAATCGTTGCTTTAGCTAATCCAGCCCCTATACTCTGGGCAATTTCAAGAATAGTTACGGATTTTTCAAAAACCTTTTTTGAACCGTCAGGTAAGGTAATTATTGGCATAATTTATTTCCCCATTTCAAAGAATCCAAGTTTAGATTTAACTCTTTTTAGAGTTTTATTTGCTAGATCTTCAGCCTTTTCTTTCCCTTCTTTGAGAATATTATTTAATTGATATGGATCATTAATTAAGACTTTATATTTTTTCTGAATAGGTTCTAGAGATTCTATAAGTTGTTCCGTAATTAATTTTTTAAATGTCCCCCATCCAGTCTCGGAGAATTCACTTTCACATTGAGAAATTTCTTTACCAGATAATATTGAATAAATCATCAGAAGATTTTTAGATTCTGCTCTTTCAGGATTATTAAATTCTATTCCTATAGAACTATCACTTTTTGCTCTTTTTATTTTCTTCGTAATTATTTCCGGAGTATCTAATAAATTGATCCTACTACCTTCGTTAGGATCACTTTTACTCATCTTTTTTTTACCATCAATTAAACTCATTATTTTTGATCCGCTCTTCATAATTATTGGCTGAGGAATTTTCAGAATATTTTTATCTTTACTAAATTTGGCATTGATTCTTTGTTGTGCAATATCTCTGGCAAGTTCAAGATGTTGTTTTTGATCTTCGCCTACTGGGACAAAATCAGCCTCATAAAGAAGGATATCGGCAGCCATCAGGATTGGATAGTCAAATAATCCAATAGATACATTATTTCCTTGTTGTATGGATTTTTCTTTGAATTGAATCATTCTTTCCATCCAATTTATTGGGGTCATGCAATTTAGTATCCAACAAAGTTCTGAGTGTGCAGAAATCTGACTTTGGACAAAAATTGAGCATATCTTTGGATCTATACCGCAGGCCACATACAAAGCAGCAGTAGAAAGAGTATTTTTGGATAATTCTTTAGGATTATATGCAGCTGTGATTGCGTGCAAATCAACTACACATAAAAATGTTTCATATTGATCTTGAAGCGTAACCCAGTTATTAATAGCCCCAAGCCAATTCCCAATATGTAAATCACCAGTTGGTTGAACTCCCGAGAGAATTCTTTTTTTATTTGCCATCCTTTTCTAATTCGCTAGATTGGACTTCTTCAGTTGATGTACTTTTTACAGGTCTTGCAAAGGGGTCAGGAACTGTTTTTGTATTTTCTTCATAAGGATTTTGTGATTGTTTATTGGGAGAAGAGTTTTTGTTATTTTTAGCATATTCTTTGATTGATTCAGTTAATTTCTCATCTTTGATCATTTCGCTGAGTGTTCTAACAGAGAAACCTAGAACTGCAACGGTAGACCTTAATTGAAAAGTATCTTGTATAGATTTAACTGCTTTCATTTCGTTATCACTCAATCTAATTCTGAATCCTCCTCCATCTCTTCTACCGCCAGATTTATCTCTGAAATTAGATCTTCCTCTGTAATTTTCTTGTCCAGGATTATTGCTGAAATTTGAATTAGACATCTTGATGTTTATTGAGTTATTTAAATAGTTTATTAACTTAGCATCTAGTTATGCAATAAGTCTTTTTTAAAAGCCTTAAATTTTTATCTTTTGATTAACGACTTATGTAGTTTTGCTTTTCTCATCCACAAGTTGCATTAAAATAAAATTAGAGAAATAAAGTTTTGTGTTTGATATTACTAAAGAAAACCTTTTAAAGGATTTCATGAAATTCCCTAAAAAAAACCTTCTTTTTATTTTGTTATTATTGGGTTTTGGAGAATGGTTTGTAAGTGACTTAATCCATTTTGCAGGAGGCTCAATAGGATTTTTTGTGTTGTGTTTGGGGGGATATTTTTACTTGAAGAATGATAAGCCTAAATTTAATGAGCCAAATAATCTAGATGGTTGGATAAATCTATGTAATGAAGATTTAAATTTTTTTGAAGAGCTTGAAGCAACAAATGAATTAGAAAAACAAAATTCAAAAAGACAAAAAATATTTGAATCAATTCTTAATAGATTTGAAAAAGAAAAAATAAGTTGTATTGGACAAAAAGATTATCAGAGTTGTCAGTCTGTTTTGAAAAAATATTTTAAAGCAGATAAGTACGACTTTGATTTATACGAAAAACTGCCTAAATACAATTCTTCTCAAGTTATTTCAAAAGAAGCTTTGAAGAGTGATGCAATTTTATATTTTATAAACTTGCCTTTGTCTGCAAATGATTTTTTGTGGCTGGGAAAGTTTCCTAAAAACATGCCAATATGGTTGGTGGCTTTAACTTCCAACGAAATAGAAGCCAAAAATCAGATAGAAGACTTAAAGTCTCAAATCTCAAGTGAATTTATAAATAAAATTATTATTTTTGATATGAATAAGAATGAAATATCAAAGATACCTTTTTCGTTAAGGAAGTTTTTTATAAGTTCATCCAAAAATATTGAAAATACAAAAAAAAGACTCTTGAGAGAACTTCATGTTGCTTGGCAATTTGAAATTGAAGGAATAAGAAGAATGAAGTTAAAAGGGATACAAAGAAAAAATCAAATTCTTGTGGCTACAACGGTTTTCTTATCTCCTATCCCATCAATCGATGTTATGGCAATGACAGTACTAAATTCTTTAATGATTAAAGAAATTAAGTCGATATGGGGATGTAATTGGTCTCCTGAAATTTTAGATAAAGTATCTAAGGAGATTTTAAAGACTGCAATTGCTCAGGGAGCTATTGAATGGAGTGGACAGACTCTAATTGGTGTAACAAAATTACATGGTCCTAATTGGATTGTCTCTGGAACATTTCAGGCTGTCAGTGCAGCTTACTTAACAAGAGTAGTATCGTGTTCTTTGGCTGATTTCATGGCAATCACAAAAGGAGTAGAAGAACCTGATTTGGATTTTATAAAGAAAAATTCTGAGAAAATAGTTGAAAAAGCTTTTGAAAAAGAAAAAATTAATTGGAAAGGATTTATTTCTGATCTTAGAAAACCACTTATGAAAGTATCTTATAGTTCATAAACTAAGGATGAATATTAAATATGAGAAAAAATATTATTTTTTTTAGTTTGATACTTTTTATCTCTCTGGCTTCAGGGTCCTGTAAGAGAATATCAACTAAAAATGAAAGTAAAGAAGTAATACTGGCAAGTTTTACAGTTTTGGCGGACATAATAACGAATGTTGCTAGTGATTATTTCATCGTTAGATCAATAACAAAACCTGGTGTTGAGGTTCATGGTTACCAACCAACTCCAAGCGATTTGGTAAAAGCCTCTAGCGCTTTTGTTTTTGTTGACAATGGATTTGGATTTGAATTATGGGCAGAAAAATTCGTTTCTAATTTAAAAGTTAAAAGAATTACTGTTGCGGAAGATTTAGATCCTATTTTTATTAGTGAAGATTTTTATAAAGGGAAACCCAATCCTCATGCCTGGATTTCCCCAAAAAGAGGGATGCTATATGTAGATATTCTTGTGGATTCTTTATCAGAATTGAGACCATCAAAAAGGACATTTTTTGAAGAAAATGGAAAAATTTATAAAGATAAACTCTCTAAAATAGATAAAGAATTCTCACTTTTTATTAATAACTTAAATAAAGACAGGAGGTATCTAGTAAGTTGTGAAGGAGCTTTTTCATATTTAACAAATGATTATGGATTGGAGGAAGTTTATTTATGGCCAGTTAATGCTGAAAGTCAAATTACTCCGAAAAGAATGGCAAGAACAATCTCATTAGTGAAAAATAAAAATGTTCCATCTGTATTTTGCGAAAGTACTGTAAGTAACGAATCCCAGATGGTTGTTGCAAACGAAACTGGGGCTAATTTTGGGGGAAATCTTTTTGTAGATTCATTATCTGATGATAGTGGTCCAGCCAGTACTTATCTAAAAATGCTTGAGCATAATTTGGACCTGATTAAAAAAGGGCTTTTTTGAATTATGGAAACAACCAATTATCAAAACTTAAGGATTGATGCAGAGAATATTTGTGTAGATTACAACGGTAAGGTGGCTTTGTATGATGCCAATTTAAAATTGAAACCTGGCCAGATTTGTGGGCTAGTAGGCATGAATGGGGCCGGCAAAACAACTTTTTTTAATGCTTTGACTGGTTTTGTAAATGTTTCAAAGGGTAAAATTAGAATAAATGGAGAGTCAGTAAGATCCGCACAAAAAGATCAAACAATTGCTTATGTTCCTCAAAATGAGGGAATTGATAGCCAATTCCCAATAAATGTTTGGGATGTAGTGATGATGGGAAGATATGGCTCGATGAATATTTTTAGGTGTCCCAGAGAGTCTGATGTTCAGGCTGTTAAAAATGCTATCGAGAGAGTTGATCTGACTGATCATTTATCTACTCCTATTGGAAACTTATCTGGAGGGCAGAGAAAACGAACTTTTTTAGCTAGAGCAATTGCACAAAGAGCTTCAATATTACTTCTTGATGAGCCTTTCTCAGGTGTTGATATAAGAACTGAGAAACTTATCTCGGAATTATTTATTCAATTTAAAAATGAGGGGAAAACCATTTTATTATCGACGCATGATATGATTCATGTCCGTGAATTTTGTGATTTAGTTCTTTTAATAAATAAAACTGTTGTGGCTTATGGCGAGACCTCTGAAGTATTCACTCCTGAAAATATTACAACAACTTTTGGAGGGATCTCACCTGATTTCTTGTTTGGACCTGAGTCCTAAATTATAAATATATGGAGCTCTGTTCTTTTTTAACTTTAGATTCATTCATAACAGATCCTTTAACTCATGACTTTATGAGAAAAGCACTTCTTATGAGTTCTTTAGTAGCAGCTGTTTGTGGTTTTCTATCTAGTTATTTGACTCTTAAAGGATGGGCTTTAATGGGAGATGCAGTGTCACATTCAGTGATGCCTGGTGTTGTGGTTGCTTATGCACTAGGCCTACCTTTTTCATTGGGCGCATTTATTTTCGGAGTTGGTTCTGTAGCATTGATAGGTTTTATTAAGCAGAAATCAAGAATTAAGGAAGATACTGTTATTGGATTGGTATTTACTGGATTTTTTGCTCTTGGAATAGTATTGGTTTCTAAAATTAAAAGTAATATTGACCTGCATTCTATTCTTTTTGGTAGTCCATTAGGAATATCACTTTCAGATGTAAAGCAAACAATATTAATTTCATTTTTGGTAGTAATCCTTTTATCAATTTTTAGAAAAGATTTAATGCTTTATTGTTTTGATCCTAGGCATGCAAAAACAGTTGGGATTAACGTAATTTTTCTTCATTATTTACTTCTTACATGCTTATCTTTGGCAGCAGTTGTGGGCTTGCAGTCTGTGGGAATTATTTTGGTAGTTGCCATGTTGATTACACCAGGGGCTACTGCATATTTACTTACGGATAAGTTTGATAATATGACCATAATTTCAGTATTAAGCGCAATTATCTCAAGCCTAATAGGAATCTACGTTAGTTTTTGGTTTGATCTTGAAACAGGTGGATCAATTGTCTTGGCACAAACTTTTATATTTTTATTCGCTTTTTTATTCGCTCCAAGATATGGAATATTTAAGTTAAAAAAATTATTTGCAGGTTATAAATGACAGTAGTAGAAGAAAATATTAATAAAAAGTGGTATTGGTGGCCTTTATTTCCTCTATATCCTTATGGGAAAAAGAAGACAATTTTAAGAGAATTGATTCCTGATCAAATATGGTCATTGGAACAAATACAGGGACTTTATTATGTTGCGGTTCCAATAAGAATGACGGTAATAAAGGTTGATAATGGATTGATGCTAATAAATCCAATACCTCCGACAAAAGAATTAATAAATGAGTTAGAAAAATTAATTGAGATTCACGGAAAAGTAAAAACGATCGTTCTCCCTAGTGCCTCTGGACTAGAACATAAAATCGGACTTCCTGCGCTTTCCAGAATTTTTAAAGATGCAGAAATTTGGCTTTGTCCGGGACAGTGGAGTTTCCCCATAAATCTACCACTTGATTTTTTAGGGATTCCATCAAAAAGATCAAGAATACTGTTTGAGGAAGGTGCTCCACATGCAAACTCCTTTAAATGGGTTTCATTAGGCCCACTGAATTTAGGACTTGGGAGATATCAGGAGATAAGCTGTTACCATTATTCTACGAAAACTCTTCATGTGACAGACGCAATAGTTGGAATAGACTCTACACCACCTGAGATATTTAATTTTGATCCAACTCCACTTCTTTTTCATTCAAGAGAGAGAGGAGATGAACCCTTGATTGACTGCATCGAACAAAGAAAAAAAGGATGGAAAAGGCTAGTCTTATTTTCATCTTTTTTGAAACCAAGTAAATTAAATATTCCTCCTCTAAAAGAAATATTTAAATATTCATTCAAAAAAGATCTTAGAAATTGGAGATCTCATTTCGGTATTTATCCCTTTTTATGGGATGAAGATTGGGAATCATCTCTTGTTGAAATAATGGGTAAAGATACTGCTAAGATTCAAGTTGCACCAGTTTTACAGAAATTAATTTTTCCGCGTTCAAAAGAAGTTTTACTTAAATGGTTAGAAAATATCAAGTCTTTTGAAGATATGGAATATTTAATTCCAGCTCACTTTAATGCACCTGTAAAATTTACAATAGAAGACTGTCAAAACCTAATTAATGAAATTAATTCTCAAAAGTGGGACAAACTTCGAGAGGATAATAAATTTTTGATGAGTTTATATAAAAAATTGTTTGAACTAGGAATAATTCCTCAGGAAGTAAATCTTTAAAAACTATTATTCTTCAATAGACATGTTTTCATCATTTTTAAGGGTTTGTTCCAACTCTTTTCTTTGCTCCATTTGTCTTAAGAAATATCCTGTCATCATTGCAGAAGATAATAAATTAGCAATGTTGTCTTTTGATGATGTTATTTTTATATCAAATTGATCTGAAGGAAGCATTCCAAGCAGACCTTGAACATTATGCCTAATAATTTCTTGAATATCTTCACTAGCTGATTTTGCTACTCTTTGCAAAACTTCTGGAGATTGTTTTTGTAAATATTGGATTAAATCATTCTCATCATTAGGATCATTATTTTCAGTAGCAAGAAATTCTGGATTAAACATTTCTACAGCTTAAAGATATAAAAACACTACAACATAACGTACCCATTAATCATAATTATTAAGGGCAGGGAACCGAATAGGTCCAATTTTATTAAACGGCCAATATCTAAAAATAGCTTTACCAATAACCTTTTCATAAGGTAAAAATCCCCAAATATGAGAGTCCATACTGTTATTTCTATTATCTCCCATTACCCATAATGATTCTTCTGGGACAATAAAAGGACCTATAGAATAATTAATATTCTTGTCAAAAAAGTAATTCTTTTGTTCGATATCATTTAAGTAAAGGTTACCGTCTCTTACTTCTACCTTGTCTCCGGGTATCCCAATTACTCTTTTTATAAGCGCAGTATCTGCTTCATAACCAGCATTAATTAATTGTTCCGGAACTTTAAAAACAACTATTTTATTTTTTAATTTTGAAAGATTTGATTTGGATGTGATTTTAGGGGTTACTTTCTCAACAAGAATTTTATCTTGTATTTGGAGAGTTGGAAGCATTGAACCGGATGGGATCCATCTTGGCTCTATGACCTGCCATCGTATAATCAAAGCAATAGATATCCAGATTAAAAGATTTTTTAAATCTTTTAGTATTGATTTTCTTCTTTCTTGAGTGGCAGACATGTTTTATTTTATTCAGTTATAAGGAAAATCCCAAAGTGTTTATATAAATTATGACATCATCTATTGAATGCAAAAATTTTCTTAGAAGTTTACAACTTTTAAATCTTCTTATAAAAATAGGAGTTCAAAATTTAATACTATGTCCAGGTAGCAGATCAGCACCTTTAGCAATAGCGGCTGGAGAATTAAATAAAATAGGACTGGTAAATATTTTTAATTCAATAGATGAGAGATCTGCAGGATTCCACTCACTTGGGATTTCTGCTGCATCAGGTAAACTTTCTTTAGTTATTACCACTTCTGGAACTGCTGTGAGTAACTTATTACCAGCAGCAGTTGAGGCAGATAGATCTTGTAAGGGTATTATATTTCTTACTGCTGATAGACCCTTAAGATTAAAAGATTGTGGGGCTAATCAAACAGTAAATCAAGAAGATTTTTTGAGTTCAGTCTGTAGAAGAGTTTTAAGTACAAATCTAACTGGACTCCATGAAACACAAGAAAATGAAATCCTAAATTTAGTGCGAATTACTGAGAAACAAATATCAACCTTCCCTGGTCCTATTCATTTAAATATTCCTATTGATAAGCCTTTAGGTATTTCATTTTTAAACAAAAAAAATGTTTTAGAGATTTTTAAAAGAATTTATTTAAAGAAAAAATATATCTTTCAGGAAGTTAAAATAAAGTCTGATAAAAACAAATTCTTAGAAATTTCAAAAAGTTTAAATTTAGATAAATCCGGCATTATTTTGGTTGGTCCTTATCAAGGTTCCATAAATGATTTATCTACTTTCAATAAATCTTTAGAACAGTTGCAAAAAATCACAGGTTGGCCTGTATTTGCTGATCCTGTTTCAGGCGTTAACTCTGATTTAAGAGGATTAGTTGTGAATTGGGAATTAGTCTTAAGAAAAAATAAGAATTTAATAAAATGTCATCAACTTTTAAGGCTTGGTCCTATGTCATCCTCAATTGATTTGGAGGAGTTTTTATTAAACTTCGAGGGGATGCAAATTCTTATTAAAGAAAAAAATTATAGAAAATTGGACCCTGTAAAAAAATCATTTGAATATGATTTTGGGCTATCAAATTTTATTACTCTATTGTTAGAAGAATTATCAATTAACGAAAAAAACAAAAAGTCTCTTTCACCTTTAGCTCTTAATCTAATAAAAGCAGGAAAGCAAATTAAGTTGATCTTAGAGGAACAAATATCTAATAATGATCAAATTACCGAGTATAAGATTGCAAATCTTGTTCCAAAGCTTTGGCCAGCTGAAAATCCAATAATGCTCTCAGCGAGTAGCCCTATTAGAGATTGGCTTACATTTTCTGAGAATGGTAGTTTAACAAGAAATTGTTTTAGCTTTAGAGGAGCTTCAGGCATAGATGGTACTTTATCCCTTGCATTAGGAATTTCTAGAATTAAAAATCCTTTACTTCTTGTAACTGGAGATTTGGCTTTTGTTCATGATATAAACGGTTGGCTCATTGAAAATTCAATAGACACGAATTTAACAATTCTTCTAATAAATAATAATGGAGGAAATATATTTAATCGTATTTATAAAAAAAATTTAAAAGAAGATGAATTAAAAAAACTATTTCTTATGCCTAAAGAAATAAACTGGTCAAAACTCGCAGAAAGCTATCGAGTAAACTTTAAAAGTGTGACAAATTTTAAAAAATTAAGAGAGACATTCGATTGGAGCATTTCTATCCAGAAATCTGTAATAATTAAAGTTGATATTGATCCAGAAAATGAAATTTATGAAAAAAATGCCCTGCTAGAAAAAATAATTGGCAGTTAAATTTTTTATTTTCTATCTTTGAATAATTAGGATTCATGAAAGTATTACCTGGTAAAACAAATTTAAATTGGTCAGAATGCAAATCTTATAAGGATATATTGTTTCATAAATCAGATGAGGGAATTGCGAGAATTGCAATTAATCGTCCTGAAAAAAGAAATGCATTTAGGCCACAAACTGTAGATGAACTTATTAACGCATTTAATATCGTAAAAAATGATGAAACTATTGGTGTAGTTTTGTTTACTGGGGCTGGCCCAGATAAGAAAGGTATTTATTCTTTTTGCTCTGGAGGTGATCAGAGTGTAAGAGGTGAAAATGGATATAAAAATGGTGAAGGGAAGCAAATATTAAATGTACTTGAACTTCAAAGATTAATAAGAAGTTTGCCTAAAGTGGTTATTGCATTAGTTCCTGGCTTTGCAATTGGAGGAGGCCAGGTACTTCATTTAATTTGTGATCTCAGTATCGCCTCTGAAAATGCAATATTTGGTCAAACAGGTCCACGAGTTGGAAGCTTTGATGCCGGATTTGGATCTGGTTATTTGGCAAGACTTGTTGGTCAAAGAAAAGCAAAAGAAATTTGGTTTTTATGTAGAAAATATAATTCTAAGCAAGCACTTGAGATGGGCTTGATAAATGCAATTACAAAGATTGAAGAATTAGAAGCTGAGGGTGTAATCTGGGCAAGAGAGATTTTACGAAATAGTCCAACTGCTATTCGTATTCTTAAAGCTTCATTCAATGCGGAGAATGATGGAATTGCTGGTATTCAAGAGTTATCTGGATACACAACTCAATTATTTTATTCGACTGAAGAAGCTCAAGAAGGTAGAGATGCCTTTCTTGAAAAGCGTTCACCAGACTTTTCTGACTACAAGTGGACATCCTAGTTTACTTTTCAAAAGGTTTTTTTAAATAATTATCAATGAGAATTCTTCTTGCCGCTGCTGAATGTGCTCCAATGATCAAAGTTGGAGGCATGGGAGATGTGGTTGGTTCATTACCTCCATCTTTGATAAAGCTTGGTCATGATGTAAGGGTAATAATTCCAGGATATGGGAAATTGTGGAGTCTTTTAGAGGTATCAAATGAACCAGTCTTTAGAGCAAATACAATGGGTACTGATTTCGCCGTATATGAAGCAAAACATCCCATTCATAATTATGTGATTTACCTAGTGGGCCATCCAACATTTGACTCTGACCAAATATACGGAGGCGAAAATGAGGATTGGCGCTTTACATTTTTTGCTAGTGCTACTGCAGAATTTGCCTGGAATTGTTGGAAACCTCAAGTTCTTCATTGCCATGATTGGCACACTGGTATGATTCCTGTATGGATGCATCAAGATCCTGAAATTAGCACTGTCTTTACAATTCATAATTTAAAATATCAAGGTCCTTGGAGATGGAAACTAGAAAAAATGACTTGGTGCCCTTGGTATATGCATGGAGACCATACAATGGCTGCAGCAATGTTGTACGCAGATAGAGTAAATGCTGTTTCTCCAACTTATGCAGATGAAATTAAAACCAATGAATACGGAGAAAGCCTTGAAGGATTACTTAATTACATTTCAGGTAAATTAAGGGGAATTCTTAATGGCATAGATCTTGATGAATGGAACCCAGCTAAGGATCCAGTTTTACCTGCAAAATTTAGTATTAAGAATTTAGAAAATAGGATAGAAAACAAGAAAATTCTGCAGAGGGAAATGGGTCTCGAAGTAAATCCTAAAAAATATCTATTAGGTATGGTTAGTAGGTTAGTTGATCAAAAAGGGGTTGACTTACTTCTACAAGTTTCAAGAAGACTTTTAGCATATACAGATTCGCAAATAGTTGTTTTAGGAACTGGAGATAGATATTTAGAATCAGGATTATGGCAACTTGCATTAGATTACCCAGGAAGATTTTCAGTATTTCTTACCTATGATGATTCTTTATCAAGACTTATATATGGTGG
>Ga0310343_10000788_pt1 | contig 15550 bp, 18 predicted proteins | sample HC15DNA2025_MG_FD_203519 | JGI IMG/M metagenome (GOLD analysis project Ga0310343, IMG submission 203519) | Marine microbial communities from station ALOHA, North Pacific Subtropical Gyre - HC15-DNA-20-25_MG | ecosystem: Environmental > Aquatic > Marine > Oceanic | place: Pacific Ocean: North... | reverse complement strand
CTGGCAATTCTTCTGGGTTCTCTAAATCGACTGGGAACAAACACGGGTGTAATTCTTCTTCTACAAGGTATCCATAATATTGATACATCTCGTCATCGTTGTATGTACGATGCTTATCTGCTTCTTTAATTAGGTCTTGATCTCTTAAATGTCCCTCTGGCAATTCATCAAAAGTAAATGGCATACCATTTATGAAATACATTTTAACGATCATACTACCGCCACGAAACCAACAGAAGTTGGTAGTTATCTTGTATTTCATTTATTTATCTGTGGTTAATGCTAATTCTGCATATTTAATCATATGTGGTTCAAGCATTTGGTCACATACTTGTAAAACTCTCATAAACTCTGCAGAATCCTCACACGCAATTATCTTATTATCTCCATCGCTACTTTTAAGTTTGAAGGTTTTAGCACAGATGTCTACAATAACTTCGTATACAAAATCTTCCATATGAATAATTTTTACTTATTATAGCATATGTATAAAAATCGTCAAGAGAGTGTAAGACTTGTACTACCAATACCAGCGACTGTGAATGTAAGTGTTGAACCAACAACACTTATCTCAACACCATTAAATGATGATGCGTAGGCATCACCATAAACAAAAATATCCTGAGAAAATTCTGCTTTTTTATAAACATTAAATACATTTTCACTATCGTAATCTGGAGTTGGTACTCCTCCTGTTTTGAAATCTGACATAAAATTAAACGAGTGCAGAAGTGGGAACTTTTGTATTTGCAAAACAAGCTGCTGCCCAATCTACATCTCTCCCTGTAATTCTTTTAACTTTGATTGGTCCTTTTGTTGTTCTTAATGTTATATTTGTTCCTCCATCAAGGTCAAGGTTTGTGCCACTTAATCTAGTTTTCTTCGCATGTATTCTTGTTGTAGTTTGATTTGTAGCAATAAGTTCACGAGAGTTCATTTGTACTTTACCATTTGCAGTGAATTCAATGTTTTCTTTTGCATCAAAAATAAGATTTTTACCACTAATCCTTACATCACCATTTTTTTCTGCATTTATTGTTACATCACCATTTAAACCAACAATTTTTACACAAACTCCACCGTTATCTATCTTTGCTCCTCCTGCAACTGTTATTGTCTGATCGCCATAAACATGAACTTTACCATCACCAGTCATTCCAATATTACTTATATCTCCTGAATCTGCATATCCATATAAATTATATGCTACATTTCCACACATTCCCAACTCAGGATTAGATGTCTCAATCCTAAAATGAGGACCATAAGAATCATATGATCTTTTTTGCCAATTTTGTTCGTTTACTGGATACGTCATATTTTTATTTAGTACCCTCCTCCATATCCACCGCCTCCTGACGATCCACCACCTGATCCCGAAGACCCGCCACCACTAGGAGGACTAGAAGGAGGAGGAGTGTAACTCTGTCCAGACGTTTGTTGACTTGATGTGTCAACTGGGTCAGTTTGAGGGATACTACTTGTATCAGGCTGACTCGTTGTAGTGGTGTTGGAAACATTTGTTTGTACCTGTGCTGAAGAAACTGTAGTGATTGGAGTTGTAGTAGACATCATGCCTCTAGATGTCCGACTTTCCTGTGGTGTATCGTATATTATCATATCATTGCCTGTATGTTTAACACCAGTCATTTTAGTACCATTAGACATTATGTGGAAAGCACCGTAATATGGCTCACCATTTATATATCCTACGATACCAGCATTACGAGGAGAAATACAATCAATAACTTGTTTGACTTCACCTTGATATTCAGGTCTTGGTGTTAGTTGTGCTTTTAAAAGTGCACCTGTTCCCGTATTTGATATAACTTCCATTATAGGAAGAGTTGTATATGGTTCTAAATTGTTTGTGCTTGGGTCGGGAGGAATGACATTTAATATTCTACCTTGTTCATCAAGGAACATTTTATAAACATTTCCTTTATCATCTACCACTCTGTCATTCTGTGTATAGTTTTGACCTGCATCCACAACAACGACATGATCAACTGTATATACTCCATCATCGCCTTCTTCGGGTTCTATAACTGGGTAATTTGTACCTGAACTAACGATATACACATCAGTAACTTGTTGAAAAGTTGGAGACGATGGATCATAATCAACCACTGATCTAGCGACTGCACCATATCCATTACGACAAGTATCTGTAATCTCAACAAATGGTGCTGATGTATATCCTGAACCTCCACTTTGTAAATTAATTCCAATTAAACTCGCAGTTTGAACAGCAAATGTATCACTTATAATAGCCCCTAATATAGGTGAACCAGTCGCACCAGATCCTCCTCCACCAAAGAGATTAATTTTAATGCCAGAACAATTAAGAGGAGGTCCAGTATAACAATCACTTAATGTGCTACTAAAACCTGGTGTGCTCACATCTGGTCTCATAAAATCAAACAGACCTAGATTACCGATAACTCCACCTGGACTTGCTGCTGCCTCTTTTAATTCTTGTGCAGCATTTGCAATACTAAGAATATCTCCTGCAATATTCTCAAGATTAATATTAAGAGGTCCTATTCCAAGTAAAAAACCATTTGTTTTTCCGCTTAAATCTGCGTTCTGTACATCACAATCATCAAATATTTCAGCAATTCCCAGTATACCCTCTGCCTTATCTCTTAGTAAGTTCTCAATATTTGCATCAGGAAATATCTCAGCAACACCTTTTAATCCATCTTCAAGTTCTGTATTGATACCTTTGATAATGTCATTAAATAATGCACCAATAAATTGATCTCCTATACAGTCCGTAAAATTTTCAACATTATTAACAAATTCTGTAAGTAAATTTGCAACATCAAGTTTTAATTTATCTGTAATATTTTTGACAATACAAGGTATACTATCCTGTATTTTTAAGATAGGATCTACCATTGAAAATTGTGCATCCTGTGCAGCTTTCTTTGCAAGCATGATATTTCCAGTTTTGTTCAATACCTCACCAAATACATCTTTGTATTGTTTATGCAAACCACTATTTAACTCTGGTGCTAAACTATCAAATGTAGTGCCCACCATATCCTTTATCATTCCTTTTGCTGATGAAACTATTTCATCTGCACCATCAAAAATACCCTTGAATGTATTTTTGAAAGTTGCTTGGTTAACAGTTTTTAGTGTATTTTCAAGGGTGGTTTTTATATTATTAAATGCCTTTGAATTAGTATCATCCCCTTGTCCACCACCAGCAAAGATAATTTTTGTACCTATACCACTATATGCTTGAGTGGTTGGAAATCCATACTTTTTCTTTAGTCCCTCTACAATTTCTTTTGTATCAGAAAGACCTGTTTGAAGTTTACCTGACTCCAATATTTGCTTTGCTTCACCAACTGCTTCGTCTAATCTTTTTTGTAGTTCACCTGAATCAATGACTTGTTTTAATTGAATCTCTTCTTTCTTTAATTTCTCATTCAATTTTTCTTCAATTTCTTTAGTAACAAATGTTGGTGATTTTTGACTATCTTTTGATGATGCACCACCTTCATTTTTTGCGATAAAAGATGGATTTGGTTTTATTTTACTTGTATAACCTGTAAATGGTTCAAATGGAGAAGTATATTCACCAGAACCACCATAATAATCAGGATTATTCGCAAAAATACCCATAATAACAGGGAGTTGTGCATCATCACCATCAAGAAAAAATCCCATGACAATATCACCTGGTGAAATACGAAGTGACCTTGCACGATTTGCTTTTCCAGATCCTCCTTGAGGTGACAATAATACTTGTGCCCAAGGTAAATCATCATTTGCTAATTCAGTTTCATTGGGAGGATGATAACCATATATTCTAACCTTAAGTCTACAACCCCAAGCATTTCCTATTTCATTTAATTGATCTCCTTGTGCATCTTCAGGTGCAATCTGACCTATCCACCATCGGAATCCATCTTTTCCTAAAAAATTTGTTTTGAGTAAATTATTTTCTATCATTTTCTTCCTGATGAATCTCTAAGTAGTTTTAATTTTGTGTAAGAACCTTTATTATCAAAGTAATGAGCGAGTTCACTAATCATATATAGACCACTTGAATTTGAGTCTGGGGTCTTCCTCTTCTCTCTATCAATACTTGGAAACACACATCTTATAACTGCACCAGCTGTCAAATTTGTATTAAGTGGAACTGTGATTTCAACCACTTGAGTCAACATTTGATTGTATCTCATCATAGACTGAGCTTGTGTTTTTGCTGGATCTGCATTTATCTCGGCAGGATCATTCCATCCTTTATCGGTTGTAGTTTTTTCTACAGTACCAACATCTAACATACCAACAAAAATACGGGTTGGTAAATCACCTAAAGATCTATCATCATTCTCACTTATACTGGGTAGATGTATTTTCCCTTCTCCTAAATTTTTAATACCATCTTTTCCCATGTAATCACTTGATTTAAAATGTCTTATATCTGGTTTAAATGACACTGGATTTATATAATATCTCTCACTGCTATAAGCACCTCTCTTTAACTTACCTAATAAATCTTGATTACGATCAATATTATATTTTATAATCTTAAAGTCTTTACTCGGATCATCAAATTTAACAACACCTGGACTATAGGTATAATCCTTTTCAAATGGTGATTGGTCTATTAAATTATCAACAGATCTAAAGTTAAATCCTTGCTGTGTTTGGAAAAATAGATACCCTGCAGTACTATCTTTACCAGGTCCAACATAAGCAACAGATTTTGATGCTAACCAAGTCATGATTGCAAACGGTTTTTTAAGATTACCTATGAATCCATACTTATTCTGTGTTTGATCAATTATACCTATTTTATCTGATTTAAGATAGTCCTTTATTATATCCTGAACAGAATCAGAAATTGTTTGTGATGTCGGAAATTTTCTACCCACTCGGACTGTTTGATTGGTGATTGCCTCTCTAGATATTAAATTTAAAGTGAATATTTCTTTTTCAGCATCAACACTTACATTTGATATAGAACCAACGTAAAAATATCGTGTTGGATCTTCAGAAAAATCTAATCCATCATTGTACTTTGAATTACCTGCTATTTTTATTACGACTCTCTCACCACCCCTTAATGGTAAACCATTGTAAATACCTTGTCTCTTTCCCTCTTTATTTTTAATAGTGCCACCAGTGTTTACCACCACAACAGTCGCTGTAACTGATGGTGCAAGAATATTTTCATAATATACAAAACCAACAACACCCTGTCTTATATCAACAGTTCTATTGCCATCTGATGATTCAATAGTAAATTTTTCGTAAATTGATGGGTCTACTGCTGCCATTTAAATACTATCCAATAGTAATGAGTGAATTTTCATCATTGTTTCACTATCATTCATGTTTGAAAAATCTATATTTTTAAATGCATCACCACTTACACTAGGCATTTGAATATTAGTATTATCAAATCCAATTTCTTTAAATATTACCGTTGGGCGATCATCTTTAAAAATTTTCTCTAGATTAGCAAATCGTTTTTCAATAGGTTCAATTAATCCAGAATTATTTTCCTCTGATGTATCTGTTGATAGTATAGAAACAATTTCCATTTTATCATTTGTTCCTACACCTTTAATATTTTGAGATTTTAAATCATTTCCAGCTGCTACAATCTGACTTCTTGTAAATTTACTTCCTCCATCAGGTCTTCTCTTACCTATGGATTTAATTTTTCCATTTGGTTGTAATACATGATAAAAAGATTGTTTATTTCCTTGTCCACCTTTTGTAACATAAAAGTCACCTGCCTCTGGTGTTCCCATCGAGGTGCTATCATCTGTTGAGGTATCCTCATCATCAAATCCACTAGCTTCAAATTTATTATCTTTTTTACCACTAGTGGCAGTGCCACCAACGATGCCACCACCAGAGCTTTGAGCTCCACCGCCACCACCAGAACCACCAGGACCAAATCCTGCCATTCCTTCTTCAACTTTTTTAGTTACTTTATTTTTTTTACCATCATATACTTTTGCAAGTCTTTTTGAAGAATTATTTAATTTGTCGAGATTCGCTATAAGTTCCTCTTCACCTTGGTTTTCCTGTATTTCTAGATTATCCTGTTCTTCTTCAGGGCGAATTGCAGTTATCAGAGAACTGTCATCTGTAGTTTCAGATGTCTCCTCCCCATCATCCTCACTAATTTCACCTTCTTCTACTTGACCTCCATCATCATTAGGAATTACCACCTCACCACCCTCAACATAACCTGGATAGTCAGCATAACTTGCATTAATCTGCTTACCATAATCCATGAATCCAAATGTAAACGCATCATTTATTTTTTGTGCTCTGTTCTCTGTTTCCTTTAATGTTTTTTCAGATTCATTTTTAAATTGCATGAAATCAAATTTAGGAAATGAGTCTACGACGTTTTTAATTCCAGAACCCATAGTTGTTAGAAAATCTTTTACACCATCCAGAAATCCTGTCAAAAATCCTGTTGCTTTTTGTATGAGTTTTATTACGTTACGTATTGCCTTTATAATTTCTGGTAATCTATTCACAAACCATCCAATAAGTATGATACCAAAAAAATCAAGTATTCTGCCTAAAAATCCTTTAGTACTTCTTGAAACTATATTTCCCTCTTTTTTTGTAACTCCACTAACACTTGATGATTCTAACTCATCTTCTCTTGCCTTTCTTCTAACATTTTCTCTTCTTTTTCTAAAATATTCATCCTCCTTAGATATTATATTTTGATTAAAAATATTACTTTGTCTAGTTCTTTTTGCAATATCAGATGCTAGAACCCCAGATCTTCGTAAACTTTTAGAAAAATTCGTAACTGAACCTCTAATTGAGTTAATACTTAATGATGAATTTAAAAGTGATTTTCTCTTTTCTGCCATTATTTTAGATTAAGATTCATAAGTGATTTCGCAACTAGTATTTGATCATCGTTTTTATTAGATGAATCAATGATAGGAATACCATCAACTCCCCCTTTATCATCACCTCCACCAGCAAAGGCTGTGCCTCTCTTTTGATTTCTTTCTGTTAAATCAATTATATTTGCAGATTGATCATTCAATTTTAAATTTGTTTGTTCTCTTTTAAATGCGACCACACCACCTGTTCCCTCACCATTCTCTGGAATAATTTTACTTATCTCTATTGCATCGCTTGATACTGTAGTGGAACTATTATCATTATTATTATCAAAGACTGCACCTCTAACCTTCTTCTTTGTTTCTTTATCTACACCTGAAAGTGTCATACCTGTTTCAGTTGCAAATTTGTCAGCTTGAAGAGAGAACTTTTCAAGATCAACCAATCCGAATGTGAGTTTTTTCATTTGTTCGGGGAATAAAAATCCTAAGAAACCTAGAATACTTCCAACTCCTTTACCAACCATAAATCCTTTAGCGGCACCTATTGCGGTTCCAATTCCTGGAAAAACACTACCAAGTAAAGCACCGACTCCCGCAAATATACCACCTACCGCCAAACTCGTAAGTTTAATAAAACCAGTAAATAATGCAAATTGAGTAACTGCTCTTGCAAATGATGTAATTAATGCTTGTAATGGTTCAAGTCCTGCTCTTTCTAATTCTGCTTTTCCCATGAATGTATCAAGAGCTATTATCAATGGTGCAAAAGCTTTGTTTAACATTTTATTGAGTCCACCACTCTTACTAAACTTAGATAAATTTTTTCCTATTTTCGTTTGACTAAATCTATTCATCATTTTTTGAATAAATGGATACTTCATTAAATCATCAGCTGCTCCCTGAAAAAATTTTTTCACTTCTCTGGCAATTCTATTTTGAAAAATAAACCCAAGAGGTAATAAATTTCTTAATCTTAAACCTCTTCTTGCTAATCCTCCAATACCAACTCTTCTTATAAAATTAATAAATTTAGAAACATTCCTTAGTATAAAACTTCCTAAATTCCTAAAAGAATTTACTAAAAATCCACCAAAGGTTAATCTTGTTAGTAGTAAACCTAATACCTTAACTAGTCCAAATACTTTACCAAGACCACCAGTAAGAGCTAAAGTAATACCACCAATAACTAATAAATCTTTTAAAAATCTATCTTTAAATTTTTTAAGTGCATCAATATTTCCCTCTGAATTTAATTGTAAAAATTTAAGTGCTTGACTTGTTAACCAACCACCAGCAAGATATAACAATGCTTCTCCTAATCTTCCTAGAATATTTCTTGCAACTTGTGCGACTCTTCTAACAGGTGATAATAAAGCAAATTGTATTTTCTTCTCTAATTCACCTTCTTTCCCCTCTCTTAAACCCTGCTCCGCTAGTTGTGCTTCTCTCTTTCTTTTAGCTAATTCTTTCTTTCTTTCTATTTCATCACTTATTGATAAATTATCTTTAATAGCGGTAAGTGATGAGTTAATATTGTTTACTTGCTCAGATATTCCTCCAAGTTGATTTGCAACATTTGATAATGCTAAAGAATTTCTTGCAATTATATCTGCTGATACTCCATCACCTTGAACTTGAGGAGCAAGACGACCACCAAAAATATTAGAGGATATACTTCTTCTAATACCTCTAATACCTCTTCCTATTGGTGATGATAGTCCTTGTTCCTCATCCATTATTTTGTTGTTGTGCTTTTAGGTTTTCTTCCTCAACATATTGTTGTAAGAGTGAAACATAAATTTCTCTCTCCCACGGAATCATATTCTCAAGTTCAGTTAAACTATATTTATGGTGCTGCATCATGGCAAAATTTAATTTATAGTATGACACTAAATCTTCGTGTGCCATACTTATCCGAAAAAACTCTGCAGCCCCTCTATTTTAATTTCACTTTCTACATTTGTATTTGGATTTGTCACTTTAACTGTATGAGCCAATTTAGGCATTGTCTCAAAGAATTTTTCAACTTTTTTAAACTGACTTGAATTTAAAGATTCAACAAAGGATGTTAATTCTTTCTTTGTGCATTCTTCAGATGCCCAAGATTCCTCTTCAGAATAAACTTGATCAATACAAGATGCGATTAAATCAAATGTATCATCAACACTCATTTCATCAAGAGCACCAAAATTATTCTTAATGAACTCAGTTAAAGATGGATACTTCATTCTTAAAGTATATACGTCATCTAATACGATGTCAGGTGAATGATCTTTATCTTTCTGAACCTTAATACTATCAATATTAATTGACATAGGAACCTGTGTCTTTTCATCATCAGGACAAGTGACCATCACTTCAATTTGTTCACCAACAGATTTACCACGAATATTTAAAAACAAATATTCAATATCAAATGTTGAAAGTCTATCAACTTTAATCCCTTTTGTTAATATACATTTTGAAATAACATCTTTAACAGATCTTGCAATCTGTTTTGTGTCTTGAGATTCCATTGCGAGAATAAGAATCTTTTCTTCCTTAACTAGAAAGGGTCTATATTTTATTTTCCTGTTTGATGATGGAAGAGTCAACTCATATGTTGGAGTTGAAATGGTTGGTAAAGGCATAATAATTATTACACTTCAGTTAAAATTATTTATAGTGGTTTTTAAAATCTAATTATATCACACGATATACAGTTTGTCCACCATTATTACTAATCGTATCGTTTGAACCAGTTATAGTTCGACCATTTACAATATCAAATTGAGATCCTTGATTCAATAAGGAAAGTCCCCCATAATTAGGGTTAATGATATCGTCTAAAGCTTTGGCATCATTATAGTTTATATTTCTTGCATTGCCAGATCTTCCACCTGCATTATTTAAATCTAATCCTAATGCTCTTGCAAGTGATGAAGATTCTCCACAAATATATCGATCAAATGAAAAAGTCGCAGTCGCTTTTAAAACCTGAGTATTTTGATACGATACTCTTGTTGAATTAAGTGCAAGTGGAAATAAACCAATAAATCTATATTCTAAAAATTGAGAGTGGTTTCTTTCAAACTTTACAATTCTTGTATCATTTGATTTATATTCAGTTGGATATGCCATTTTGAAAAAATAAGTGTCACTACTTGGATCTCCATTAGAACGACCTGATATAAATTCCATCCAATGCTCTAAAAATTTTAAGGACTTATACTGATTATCAACCATAAAATCAAAATTAACTTGAGTAAAGTTACGAGTATGTGCAAACTTTTCTACCATTCCCTGATAATCACCAGCAGTATTTAATGCTGCCATCGCACTTCCAGGTAAAACTGCATCACTACAAAGTAAACCTACATTATCTGAAATAAAACGATCATTGATTCCTTTTCTTCTTAAGAATGAGCGACATTCTCCTCTAGGCAATACAAATTTAACTAAAAAATTAGACGACAAAGATACATTCTGAATCTTTGGCATTATATCTGATATTCGTCTTGGTCTTGGTGCTGGCACTCTAAATACTTCTATAGTATAGTTATTTAGATGGCTTATAGGGGAAAATACTATCCATCCTTTCCTAGAAAGTACAAAGGTGATCCAACTAACATTATTTACAGATCACTCTGGGAAAGAAAATTTATGGTGTATTGTGACAAGAATGAAAAAATTTTAGAATGGGGAAGTGAAGAGATAGCATTACCATATATTTCTCCACATGATAGTCGTGTTCATCGTTATTTCCCAGATTTCTATATCAAGGTGCAAGAGAATACAGGTAAAATAAAAAGATATCTAATTGAAGTTAAACCATTAAAGCAAACAACAAAACCTAAAAAACCAAAAAGACAAACTAAAGGTTATATTCGTGAAGCATTTGAATATGCTAGAAATCAGGCAAAATGGAAAGCAGCAAGAGAATATTGTGCTGACCGAATGTGGGAATTTAAAGTAATTACAGAAAAAGAGTTAGACATATGAGTAGAATAGATCCTATAATGAAAAATCTAATCGGTAATGAAAGTCCCGATGATTTAGCAACAGAAATATTAGATGTATTAACTGAAGGAAGTAATGTTCCAGTTGCAGGAAATTATTATGTTTTTGTATATCGTGCGAAAACACCTGGTATTGCATATGATTCACATCCACTTGTCGCTGTGACTGATGTTTTTCAATGGGGATTCAAAGGTCTTAACTATCATTGGGGGGAAATGAGGCAATATACCTTTCCAGAAGTGGTTGGTGGATTATATCAAGTAGATGAAATGGAGTTAAGAGATTTAAGAACTTTACCTTTTGTAAAAATCCTGCTAAATAGTTAATAATTTACATAGGTCGATATGTCTGGAAATGCTGGCGGTATAAGTGAAAAAGCAGCAGAATTAGCTAAAAAAAATAGAGAAGAGTTTAAGAAGAAAAAATCTGAACTGCCCAAAGCACCAGCATTTTTTGGCGATAGTTCTTATATGTCATATCCAATTGCAAGATCTGGAAGAGAGGATACTGGCGATACTTTATTAATAAAGTGTGTAGAGTACGTACCCCCAGATGAGGGTTCAAATTTCGGTTTTGAATTAGAAAACTCAACTGCAGAAATAGAGCTTGCAGATGGAACAAAGAAAACTATTGTAACAACAGAAGGAAATTTAAAAAATTACACAATAAGTGATGGTAAAGGTAATTTAGTACAACCTACAAGAGCTGATTTTCACACAAAAGATGGTAAAGTTCAAGATATGAAGTTTGTAACAGAATTTACAGATGCTAATTCAAGAATTAATGCAAAGAAAAAAACTAAGTATAATATTGAATTACCAATTCCACAAGAGGTAAATGATTCAAACCAAGTGACTTGGGGTGATGATAAAATGAATGCACTTGAACTTGCTGGTTTAGCAGTTGCACAAAAGTTCATGAAAAATGGAGCAATAGAGAGTATTCAAGAATCTCAACAAGCTATAAGGGCAATGATATCAGGTGTTGATATACCTGGCATAGAAGGTAAAACTGCAAATGCAGTAAGAGCAGCATTATCTGGTGCAGCGATTGGAGCATTAGGTTCAAATATATCTGCAAGTAGTGTAATTGCTAGATCAACTGGTCAAATTTTAAATAGTAATTTAGAATTGTTATTTCAAGGAATGAATTTAAGGTCATTCCCATATAGCATAACATTCTCCCCTCGTAGTGAAAAAGAATCAACAGTTGTAAAAGCAATTATACGTTCTCTTAAAATGTCTATGGCACCTAAAGCAGGACAATTTAATGGAAGTGCTCAAGGTATTTTCTTACAATCACCCGATTTATTTCAATTAGAGTACAGAAAAAATGGATTACCACATCCTTTTTTAAATAAAATGAAGTTAACTGCCTTAACTGGAATGAATGTTAATTATACAAATGCTGGAACATACGCATCTTATGATGATGGTACTCCTGTTAACATAAGAATGGATTTAACATTTAAAGAAATTAATCCCATCTATCACGAAGATTATTTACCAGGTTATGGAGCAGGTGAGGGAGTTGGATTCTAATGGGATATTTTAACGAATTACCAAATATTGTATATCAATCACCACTATCTCATAAAAATTCATCAGGTGATTATATTGTTATTAAAAACATTTTTCGTAGAACAAAATTAGCAGATTATGTTAGAAGTTCTGTAACAACTTTTAATAAATTTGTGATCGGAGATGGTGATCGACCTGATACTGTTGCAGAAGGATTATACGGTGATTCAAGATTAGATTATGTAGTAATTTTAGTGGCAGGGATAACTAATATAAATCACGAATGGCCATTACAAGATTATCAAGTTTACGATTATGCTTTACAAAAATATGGTTCTGAAGAAAAAATGAATGAGATAAGATTTTATGAAACATTTGAAATAAGGGATGAAAGAGATAGACAAATATTACCACCTAATTTGATTGTTGATGCAAACTTTAAAATTGATGGAACGATTCATAAGTATCCAAGTTCAACAAAATATACTCTGAGATCACAAAGTGGATATGTCCAATTAGATGATAAAGATGAATTTACAGTTGCAACTGATAATATCGCTCGTGCTGTAACAAATTTAGAATATGAATTTGATAAGAATGAAAAGAAAAGAGAGATAAATGTATTGAAACCTGCTTATCTAAACATTTTTACAAATGACTTAAGAGATATTTTAAGATATGAAAAAAGTTCTGAATTTGTTAATTCACATTTAGCAATCACTGAAAATACTGAGTTAGTCAACCCATAAAAAAAGGGGGTCAAACGACCCCCCACATCACTTGTAATTATTCTTCTGCGAGTTTCGCAAAGTATGATAGTGCGTCATCCTCTTCTTCTGCTACTGCAGGAGTTGGTTTTGATACAGCAGCAGTTACTAGTTCTTCTGCTTCTCCACGATCAATATCTTCCTCTTCAAACTGTGGTGCAGCGGACTTCTTATTTCCAAGAACATAGTCTAGACGAGTCTTTAACTCATCATATGTCTTGAACTGGTCTGGTGCAACAATTTCAGCGAGTGAGAACTGTTTCTTCCAGAGTGTCTCCATTGCATCGTCATCATCAAGTAAAGGACTTGGTGATGCAAATTCAGAACTATCATAGTTTCTGTATCCTGCAACGTTCTTTGCCTTTAACTTGAAGTTAGCACCTTGCCAGAAATCAAATGGATCGATTGCTTCCTCATCTTCAAACTCAGGTTGCATTGCTGCAGTAAGTTTGTCAAAGATTTTCTTTCCATACTTGTATAGAAATACTTTACCTTCGTTCTCAGGGTTAGCAGGATCTTTTACAACATAGATGTTAGAGACATAAGTTAACTTACGCTTCTGCTTTCTTGCTGTTTCTTTTCCAGCGTCAGTTCCATTGTTCCAGAGTAATGAATTGTACTCAGAAACTGGGTCTTTCTGTCCAAGAGTAGTGAGTGAGTTCTCAATGAACCATCCACCAGGACCTTGGAATGCGTGTGAATATAGTTTTACAAATGGTAAATCTTCACCTTCGGGTGCAGGTAGGAATCTGATAACAGCATAACCGTTACCTCCTTTGTCTACATCTAACTTCCAGATACGGTCATCAGCGTTACCGCCCGTGTTGTTCATCTTCTCAACTTCTTTTACTAACTTTGCAGTAAGAGAGCCAAGTTTAGATTGTTTTTTTAGGTCTTTAAAAGACATTTGGATACCTCGGATAAATTGGATATTTTGGATAATTGGATTATAACAGATGAATAATCAATTGTCAATAGACTTCTTAAGATTCTCAATAGTATTTGACATACCAGAGAATAATAGCAACATATCTGTTCCCTCTGGGAAACCCATGAGTTCAACTGATTTTTGCAAATGATTCTTAAGGTCTATCGCTTCTTTATCATCAGAAAGACTAATACGAGTATACATAACTCGTTGTTTCTCTAATAACTCAGTAAGTTTTTCAATGTGGTCAACTTTATCTTCACGACTAAAAGTTCCAAACTTCATTGCATTCTTGTAAATAGACATCTGCAATTCGTTTATCTCTTGTAGTTCTTCACGAACTATATCGGAATCAAAAAAATCACTCATTTACGATTTCCCGTAGTATTTTTTTAAAGTTGAATACATTAATATTTAGGAAAGGTTTATATTTCCTTATTTTCATACTAACTGTCTCCCAAACAGGATCAAGTAGTTTCTCATCAAACTTTTCTGAGAATAAGAATATTATATCATAGATTACAAAAGTTTCAAGTGAGATATCCCCACCTAAAAATCTTTTTAATATGATTGGGTGTCCTTTTCCACACTCAAATAATTGTTCTAAATTATTTTCCTCTAATAACTTTTCTGATTCTTCTTTGAATAAGTAGGAGATACTCTGTTTTCTTCTCATCCAATCTGCATATGTTCTTTCACCAGAATTAATAATCTCACCTATCCATAGATTCTTTGGATTATCTGTAGTGACAAAGTTGGCAAGTAAAAAGTCAACTATTTCACCATCAGAGTATTTTCTTGATGTTTTTTCAAACCAATACTTGTCCTTTCTTTTATTAAAAGCTGTCATGGTTGCACGAGATTTACCACCATATCTAAAAAAGTCATACTTACGGTTTGTAAAATGACTTTTCATTGATAGATATGACTGATAGGTTTCAAATGGAGTCACTTTCATCATCTTCCTCTTCACTATCTAATTCTGTAATTGAGTCCACAGGTACTTCTGCTTCTCCTATTCGATACCAATGTTGATCGATACCAATACTATCAGGTCTGACACCCAAGTATTGTAAATCACGGAAAGTATGCTCACGAAGCATCGCTTGCAATCTCCAATGAATTAATTCTGATTTTTTCATTATAAAGGCAGTTTTGCTCTTGATGTAGGTTTCATAAAATTAAGACGGGTTGCATCCCATTTTAATCTTTCTTTTAAAGGTTTGGATATTAACTTCGATACTGATTCTACCTCAATATTGTTAGTTTCGCAATAGTAACAGATTGCATCAATATAATTGAAGTCTTCCTCTTCTGCTACAATCTTTTCGATTTCCATTGCAAATTTTGAAGGAGTCAAGAATTTATTCTCGATTGCCTGTTCTAGTTCTTTATTCGGTTCCATAGAGTTCCAGTTTATCTTGAATAAATTTGTTAATGTATTCTCCGAGGAGTTTGATATACTTTGCTTTGTTGTAT
>Ga0310343_10000787_pt1 | contig 15583 bp, 14 predicted proteins | sample HC15DNA2025_MG_FD_203519 | JGI IMG/M metagenome (GOLD analysis project Ga0310343, IMG submission 203519) | Marine microbial communities from station ALOHA, North Pacific Subtropical Gyre - HC15-DNA-20-25_MG | ecosystem: Environmental > Aquatic > Marine > Oceanic | place: Pacific Ocean: North... | reverse complement strand
TGCATAAATGGGGTTATCTTCTATTGATTTAGCAAATTCATTATCAAGAAGTTTTAAAAATTTCTCCTCATCATTATTTTTAGAAAAGAAATTTGGAAACACTGATAGATTAAAAGCCACAATTAATCCTAATGATAGTAATGATGTATAGAGAATATATCTAAGCCTAAACATTACATATTAAGATAATTAGGGCCACCCATACCTTCAGGAGTTACCCAAGTGATATTTTGTGATGGGTCCTTAATGTCACATGTCTTACAATGAACACAATTTTGAGCATTTATAACAAACTTATTTTGATTATTTTCATTTACAACTTCATAAACACCAGCAGGACAGTATCTTTGAGCTGGTTCTGCATATTTTGGTAAATTTACACTTATTGGAATATTTTCATCTTTTAATTTTAAATGGCATGGCTGATCTTCTTCATGTGTAGTGTTAGATAGATAAACAGAACTTAGCTTATCAAAAGATATAACTCCATCTGGTTTAGGATAATCAATTTTAGGCATTTTTGAAGCATCCTCTAAGCAAGCATAATCCGGAGTAGGGTGATTTAATGTGAATGGTAGATTGCCTCTAAATATAAATTGATCAATGGCGGCTAAAATAGGCCCTACAAAATTACCAAACTTATGCAGCAAGGGACCGAAGTTTCTTGCTTTATATAATTCTTTTTGAAGCCAAGAATTTCGTATATTATCCTCATAAATAACGAGATCAGAACCAATATTATTATTTTGTAATGCCTCGAAAACAGTTTCTGCTGCAATCATGCCTGATTTCATTGCTGTGTGAGTTCCCTTAATTTTAGGAAAATTGAGTGTGCCTGCATTATCACCGACAATAAGCCCTCCGTTAAAAGACATTTTAGGTCTAGACTGATAACCACCTTTTATAAGGGCTCTTGCACCGTAGGCTACTCTAGTCCCATCTTTTAGCAGCTTAGATATTCCAGAATGATGTTTCCATTGTTGAAATTCATCATATGGACTTAAATAAGGATTTTTATAGTCCAATGGAACAACATAACCCATATAAAGTTGATTATTTTTACCATGGTAGCAATAAGAACCTGAAACAGTTCCGTTAGCTGGCCAACCAGCAGTATGCATAACTGTTCCTTCTTTATGTAAATCAGGTTTGATATCCCATATTTCCTTAAAACCTATTCCATAATGTTGTGGATCCTTACCATTATCTAATTTAAATTTTTTGATTATTTGCTTACCGAGATGACCTCTGCAACCCTCAGATAGAATTGTATATTTTCCTCTAAGCTCCATACTTGGTTGATACGAGGGTTTCTTTTCACCATCTTTACTGACACCCATTTCACCTGTAACAATTCCTTTAAGCTGTTCGTCTTCAATAATTACTTCAGAGGCAGTGAATCCTGGAAATATCTCTACACCAAGAGATTCAGCTTCTTTTGCCAACCATCTACAAAAATTAGCAAGACTCATTATATAATTGCCATGATTATTGAAATTGGGCATTAATATTCCTGGAAGAGGGACAGGGATAGATGTGTTTTGATTAATTAGATATTTAACAACATCTTTTTTAACTGGCGTATCAAGGGGTGCATCTTTTTCTTTCCAGTCTGGAATAAGTTCATTAAGAGCTGTTGGCTCAAATACATTGCCAGACAAGATATGAGCACCAACTTCGGAACCTTTCTCAATAACACAAATAGAATAATTTGTACTATTTTTTTTATTTAATTGAGCAAACTTAATGGCTGTTGACAATCCTGCAGGTCCAGCGCCTACAATAAGGACATCATATTCCATAACATCACGTTCCATAAATACTTCCTTAACTCTTTAGAAATTGTCTAAAAAGCATTACAATTATAGCCTCAAAACCCTTTGAACTTAACATATTATGAAAATACTAGTACCTATAAAAAGAGTCGTTGACTATAACGTAAAGGTAAGGCCATTATCTGATAATTCAAATGTTGATTTAAACAATGTGAAAATGTCAGTAAATCCGTTTTGTGAAATTGCTGTCGAAGAAGCCGTAAGATTAAAAGAATCTGGCCAAGCCACGGAGGTTGTGGTTGTAACAGTTGGTGGCGATGAATCGCAAGAACAACTTAGAGCATGTCTAGCACTTGGAGCTGATAGAGCAATTTTAGCTCAATCTGAAACTCTTCTTGAACCTTTAGCAATCGCCAAAGTGCTTGTAAAAATAGTAAATTCTGAAAATCCAAATCTTATTATTCTAGGAAAACAGGCAATAGATGGAGATAACAATCAGACAGGCCAAATGCTAGCTTCTTTATTAAATATTCCTCAAGCAACTTTTGCATCTGAACTTAAGATTGATACAGATAAAGCATTAGTTACAAGAGAGATCGATGGTGGCCTGCAAACCATAAGTGTCAATCTTCCTGCTGTTGTTACAACTGATTTAAGGCTGAATGAACCAAGATATGCATCTCTACCGAATATTATGCAAGCCAAGAAAAAAGATCTTGATATTCAGAACGTTTCAGATTTGGGTATAGACGTATCGAATAGAACTTCTATTTTATCAGTTGAGTTGCCGCCTAAACGTGAGGCCGGTGTAATGGTTGAATCAGTTGAAGAATTAGTTGAAAAATTAAAAAATGAGGCAAAAGTAATAACATGAGTATATTAGTAATAGCAGAACACGATAATAATGAATTAAAAGGCTCAACCCTTAACACTGTCACAGCAGCATCAGAAATAGGTGGTGATATTTCGATTTTGGTTGCTGGATCTAATTCATCGACTGTAGCCGGACAAGCATCATCAATTGCGGGTATTAAATCTGTAATACATGTAGATGATCCTCTGTACGAGAATTTTTTAGCTGAAGATCTGGGTAATTTAGTTGTTGCTGTTGCAGACGGTTTTAATTATATACTTGCACCCGCTACAACTTTTGGTAAGAACTTTCTTCCTAGAGTCGCAGCAAAATTAGATGTTCAACAGATATCAGATATTATTTCAGTAGAGGATGGAGACACCTTTAAGAGACCGATATATGCTGGTAGCTGTATTGCTACTGTTAAGTCTTCTGATCCTGTAAAAGTAATTACAGTAAGAACAACAGCATTTGATGCGTCATTAATGTCTGATGGAACTGCAACTGTTGACTCTGGCACACCTGTCGATTCATTAAATAATTCTAGTTTTGTAAGCGATGAAATTGCTGAAAGTGACAGACCTGAGCTTACAGCTGCTGAAGTAATAGTTTCTGGCGGAAGAGCGCTTGGATCATCTGAGAATTTCAAAATTATTGAAGAGTTAGCAGATAAATTAGGTGCTGCTGTTGGAGCATCTAGGGCTGCTGTTGATGCTGGCTATGTTCCAAATGATTATCAAGTGGGTCAAACTGGAAAAATAGTTGCACCGTCTCTCTATATTGCAATTGGTATATCTGGAGCTATACAACATTTAGCTGGAATGAAAGATTCTAAAGTTATAGTTGCAATAAATAAAGACGAAGATGCACCAATCTTTCAAGTAGCTGATTATGGACTTGTAGGTGATCTTTTTGAAGCAGTTCCAGAATTGACAAATTCTGTTTAAATAAATGGAATTCCCATTTCAGGGGCTATCACAAGAAAGCTTATGGCTTCTTGTCGTTCTATATGATTTATTACTAGTAGTAATTCTTTATAAATTTTTTGGTAAGTATGGTCTTTATACTGCCGTAGTTCTAGGAATAATCCTCGGTAATTTGCAAGGTGGAAAAGTTTCAGAATTTATAATTTTTGATAGAACGTTTACAGTAAGTATGGGTGCCATACTTTATTCTGGAATTTATTTTTCAACAGACCTCCTAAATGAAAAATATGGCAAAAAAGAAGCTAATAGGGCGGTCAATCTTGGTTTCCTTGCAAATGTAGCTGTTCTTTTTACATTACTTTTAAGTTTGCTATTCAAACCATCAGATCTAACCGGATCAGCTTTAGAAGTTCATAATGCTTTATCGGTAATAGCATCATATTCTCCTGCATTTATCATTGGCTCGCTTACAGCATATTTCATAAGTCAAAAATTTGATGTTTGGTTTTTTAATTATTTAAAAACCATTACGGATGGTAAATATCTTTGGTTGAGAAATAATCTTTCTACAATAACTTCTCAACTCATTGATACATTTATTTATACTTTTACTTGGGTAATAGCGACCGACTTAGGAATATATGATGCTTTTTATATTGCTTTATCTAAATATATATTCAAAATATTTATTGCTTTAATTGATACCGTATTTATCTATGGTGTTAGAAATTTGTCTCCCCTCGTTAAAAATGACGAATAGGTCCATTACCTGAACCAAATTCAGGGGCGTTTCTTATACCATTTTGTACATATTCAATAGATATCTTAATAGATTCTTTAACGTCAATTTTTTTTGCGATGTTGGTAGCAATTGCAGAAGCTAAAGTACATCCTGTTCCATGTGTATTTTTACTTTTAATTTTTTTAGATTCAAAAATATGATGATTTCCATCTGCACAAATTAAAACATCATGAATTGTATCTAAATTTCCATGACCACCTTTAACTAATACATTTTTTGATCCCATTTTAACTAGCTCCTTACCGATCTCTAATTGATCTTGAAGTGAGTTTATTTTTTTACCGCTAAGAATTTCTGCTTCATATATATTTGGTGTTATTAGGAATGACTTTTCTAAAAGTTTAACTTTTATTGAATTTATAACATCATCATTAACAAGAACATCTCCAGAAGTAGCAACCATTACAGGATCAAGAATAATTTTATAGCTTTCAAGATTTTCACTTATGAAATTAATGATATCTAAATCTGTCAACATCCCTATTTTTATTATGTCTGGTGAGAGGTCTTCCATGACAGAATTTATTTGATCGATGACAATGGTTCCTGGAACTGGATGTATTGCTTGAACACCAATTGTATTTTGGGCCGTTACTGCTGTAATTGCTGTCATAGCAAAACCTTTAAAGAAGGTAATAGCCTTTATATCTGCCTGTATTCCAGCGCCACCTCCAGAATCTGAACCAGCAATTATTAATACCTTTGGTATAGTCGACATTAGAGAATTATAAAAAAAACGCCTATCTAAAGACAGGCGTTTAAGAAAATAAAATTAATTATTTTGTGGTATCAAACCAAAGTTGCACTGTTGCAATTAGAAAACCTGCAACATAGAAAACATAGCCCATTGTTTTTCTTAAAACATTCGACTCTGAATTTAGATCAATATACAACTGCGATCCAGCTGATAAATCGATGTCTCCATTAGCAACATCTAATCCAGCTAATGCATCAGCATGGCCAACCCAAACTGCATCAACTGTTTCAACTAAACCAATTCCTCCTAGTGCAACACTAGCAGCAAATGCAGTCAAAATTATTTTACCAACAAGATTTACACCTTTTTCCATTGCAACACTTGAAAATCTTGCTGCCACCCAAACGGCGATTACCATTGCAATTCCAACTGATGCATTGGCGCCTCTACCAGTTTGATAGGTATCCCATAGACCTATCTCGAACATTGCACTTTGTATAGCTAATTCTTCCATAATTATCCTCCTAATATTGGAAAGTTAGTTAAAAAGTACCTCCCTTAATAATTATCATACACATTTTTGTAATATTATTTAACAAACCACATGAATAACTGAGGAGTTTTTTTCATATATTCTCTATAATCTGACCTTTTCTTTAGACTTCTATTGTCCATCATTGGACATGAAATAAATACAAATAAAGCCAACATCAGCATGGGGCAAGCTAATAACAATATAGAAGTTTCACCAGAAGCAAGAGCAAATAAATATATACCAAACCAAAAACTAACTTCGCCAAAATAGTTTGGATGTCTTGAATATTTCCAAAGACCATATTTCATAGTTTTACCAAAATTCTTATCATCTTTTCTAAATTTTCTCATTTGATAATCTGATATATATTGAACTGTGACTGCAACTATTATTAATATAAATCCAACATAAACAAGATTGCTTAAACTATCTGAAGTCAGAGCAATGTATATAGGGTAAAGGCTTGCATTAACAATCAATGTTGGGATTAGATGTATACCAAAAAGATCATTAATAAAAGCTAAAAACCTATTATTGTTTTTTAAATCTATATATCTAAAGTCTTCATGATCTAAATTTGTCCAATTAAGATACCAATTATAAGTTAACCTCAAAGACCAAAATAAAAATGCTGATAAAACTAAGTAAAGCTCCATAACAGGGAGAGTGGATTGATCTGCAGTATAAAAAACTATTGGTATTGGGGCTACATGCCAAAAAGGATCATAAATACTTGAATTTTTATGAATATTAGAAAACATAAAGATGATTAAGGTTGCAAAAATATGCCAAGCCAATATAAGCAACCAGCCATTTAGGTCAATATTTTTGATCAATAAGTATGCTAAATAAAAAGATGAAATATAGTAGATAAAAACTAAAAATAAACTGCCATTTTTTGATTTAGTAAGTCTCAACAAAATTTCCGAAATGTAAATAAATATTAAAAATTATATAATCATATTAATGAAGTATCCAAGTATTACTGAGCTTGTTTTAAGAGATGGTCAACAATCGCTAATTGCAACCAGAATGCGTCTTTCAGACATGATACCAATACTTTCTAAGTTAGATAATGTAGGTTTCTCGTCACTTGAAGTTTGGGGTGGTGCAACTTATGACTGCTGCCTTCGCTTTTTGAACGAAGATCCTTGGGAAAGATTAAGAGTTATCAAATCTAATATTCATAAAACCCATCTTCAAATGCTTCTTCGTGGTAAAAATTTAGTAGGTTATAAAAAATATGATGATACTGTTATAGATCTCTTTGTAAAAAAATCATTTGAAGAGGGAATTCATATTTTTAGGATATTTGATGCTCTTAATGATATTAATAATATTGTTTATTCTATTGAATGTGCTAACAAATATGGTGCTAATTCCCAAGGCACAATGTCTTACACGACGAGTCCTATTCATAATGAAAAATATTGGCTGAAATTAGCTAAAGATATTGAGGATGCAGGTGCTAAATCTCTCGGCATAAAAGATATGGCAGGGTTATTAAAACCCAAAACTGCCTTCAACTTAATTAAAAAGCTTAAAAAGAATCTAAGTATTCCAATACATCTTCACACCCATGCAACAACTGGTTTATCAGATGCAACAAACTATAAAGCCTATGAAGCAGGAGTGGATAATATCGATACATCTATATCTTCTTTTTCTAATCTCTATGCTCACACTGCCACAGAAAGCCTTATATCAATGATTTATGATGAAAATGTTAATCCTTTTGATATGAATGAATTAGCAAAAATATCAGATTATTTCCAAAATATACGTGATAAATATAGTCAATATGAAGGCTCTATGAAAGGTGTTGATATAAAAATGCTTATCAATCAAGTTCCAGGTGGCATGTTAAGTATCTTAGAAAAGCAGTTACTCGATCTCAATAAGTCAGATAAATTAGATGATTTGGTTAAAGAAATACCAAGGATTAGAAAAGATGTTGGATATATTCCATTGGTAACGCCTACATCTCAGATCATTGGCGCTCAAGCTCTCTTAAATGTATTAGATAATGAAAGATATAAAAATTTAAATAAAGAGTTCATCGATTTAATACATGGTCATTATGGCAAAATACCCGGCAAGATTGATAAATCATTATTAAAATTAATTGATTCTAAAAATTTTTCTGAAAATAATGAATTGTTAACAGTTGATGAAGCTAGATTAGACTTTAAACAATTTTGCAATGACCATAAGTTAAAGAATTTATATAAGAATGATACTGATCTTTTAAACTATATTTTATTTACTAAAGAATCAAAAAATTTTTATACGAAATCATCTGTTATGACTATGAATGATCTCATTGAATTACAAGAGGGATTTGGTCTTTATATGTCAGATTAATAAATATTTATTAAATAAAGTATTTAATAATTACATTTTTTATATTATTTTAGTTATTGGAGGAATTATTATGAAAAAATTATTTTTAATATTTACTTTTTTTATGACATCAAATCTTATTATTGCTGATGATCATGAAGTAAAAATAGAAAGTGATGGAACAGTGGCTGAATTCAATTATTTTTCGGTTACTAATCCTGTTGCTTTTGTAAACTCACTTAACATGTTTGATAAGTCTCAATGTGCAAAAAAGTGGCGTGAAGAATCGAATGTTAAAGTTAGTCTTTGGGCACTAAGAGGCTCACCAAGTACTCACTTTATTCTTGTGGTTTATGATAATTATGAACAAATGGAAAAGGGAAGAGCTATATTTACCTCTTGTCCTGAGTCTGCGAGAATGCTTGCTAGCTTTCCTAAAACTACTGAGACCGATAGAACATATAATTGGATCACTGAAAATGCTTTGTCCGGTAGAGACTGGCAAACAAACAGTGTTTTTGCGAAGTTTAACTTTAAGGTTGATAGAGGTTCTGAAATGGACTACGCGCTCGCATGGAAAGATCTAATGGCTTCAAGTCTTGATTTATTTGATGGATCTTTTGGCTTAAATGCAGTTGCTTTTGGCAATAGATACTCAACTCATATGGTTTATATTGGTGCTGATTCTATGACTGAACTCTCTGAAGGCCTAGCAGCAGTTCGTTCTACTGAAACATATAAAGAATTTGTTTCGGATACTAGTGACATTGTTTCTGGTGTTCATAGCCAAATGGTACAGTTTGTTAAAAATTTTGATGGTACATAAAATGAGATATTTAATTTTAAGTTTGTCATTTATTTCCATAATTTCTTTCGCTGATGATCATGCTAAAGAAACTAATTTTCCTGGTTTAGTCTCAACTGAATCATTTAACTTAGGAAATGGTATGGAAATGCATGTGGAAAGAAGAAATTCTTGTAATCAGGATGGAACACCTAAACATTTCCATCCAGCTGCTGGAACACTCGTTTATGTTCTTGATGGTACATCTCAATCAAAATCATCTGGTGTATGGAAAGAATATAATAAAAACGAATATTGGTTTGAAAGATCAGATTGGGTTCATGGTGGAGAAGCTGATACACCTTCCTTACCTGAAGGCACCTGTCAACAACTTTTAGTTATAAGAGTTGCTGAAGAGGGCAAAGAGCACACTATCTTCATAGATTAAATTAAATTAAGAAAAGCTCTCATTGATGAGAGCTTTTTTTATGGTGTTACTAGTGAATTGGTTCCAAGGCCGCTTCCATAAACTACTGCATTAAGCCATAAGCGATTTGTACCTAATGCAGAACCTCTGAAGTTAGGTTCACCTGAGAACAAGATTATTTGCCCTTTACCAATTTTTTCTCTTGTTAGGTAGGCTGAGTTAGCTATTCTTTGACTTGCTTCTGGCCATACTAATCCACTCATTCTTACACTTAAATCATAACCTGAAGGTATTTGTGACCAATTTATTGTTTTAGTTTCAGATTCTTTGTTTGGTAGTAATTCACCGATTCTTAATGCAGCTTCTGAATTTCCTCCAGTCATCAGTATAGGATAGTTACCATAAAGGACAGGCACCACATCCTCAGCACCAAAAGTCAACCAGTGCTCATTATCTATTCTTGCTGAAACAATACCACCAGATGGCATCAATGTTGATTGCCATTTATCTCGCATCTCTAATTCCTCTTCGGAATAAGTGATGTCTGTTGTTTCCCATGGATAGGTGATCACTGTGCTAACTTTATTTACATTAGCATCAGATATATCAATAAATTCTTCCATGGAATAAATCTCTCTCATTAAGTCAAAATTGAAATTTTTACTTTTATCAAATGTATTATTTAAATTTTTTACCGATCCAATATCATTTGAAATAATTGATCTTGTTGACCTATTGTTCGCGATTAATGTTCCACCTTGTTGTACCCAATCCATTAAGATATCTTTTGCATAATTACTTAAATCAGGACTTCCACTTGGTAAAATTATTGTATTGTATCGTCTTAAATCGCCGTAACCTGTTAGAGATGAATTTAATTGGCTATGTCTTATACCTAGATTATGATCTAACGACCACCAACTAACACCTACATCATAAGAGTTAAAGTCAGAATGACTTAATATGGCTATTTGTGGTTTTTTAAGCAGTCTAAAATGTCTGCCACCCCAATCAGGTAACTCTTCAGCTCCAAAGCCAGATTCTATTGATACTACTGACATATTAAGATCAGTAGCTGCTGCATTAATAATTTCATGTAAATCTGTAGAATTAGGATTATCCATAGCTATTACAGCAACACTTCCCCTTGATAGATTATGACCAGACAAAACCGAATCTTTGTCTATTATTCTTACTTGAATATTTTGTTCTAAAAGTCTTGCAGCAAAAGCCACAGATCTATCATCTTTGCCATCAACTGCCCACATCACTGCATCTTTATTAACTTCAATTACCTCAGGGGAGGGCTTCCAAGGATTTAAATTTGATTTAATTTCTTGAGGAACAGTTAAAGCCGGTAATCCATACATCATTGTTAGATTAAATGCAGTTGTGTCATACATTATTGATGATCCATTTTTGATCCTTTTTTGCTTCTCCTCGATTAAGACTTCATCATCAATTTCAGCATCAAACTCTAGAATAGCAGATATCATTGGTGCTTCGGGTTGATTATTTGGAACAATCATACTCCCTACAGGAATAGTATACTCATCTTCAATAACACCATTTTGTTTCAGTGCATTTGAGACATTAATTGGCTTATCATTTTTAAATATTTGAATATCTTGAGCTATTAATTTTTCAGCAAGTACATTCAGTCTTCCATTATTATCTGTTGCTAAAATTACATAGGTCCTATTGGAATACTTACTGTCATTAGAAACATTATATTTTCTTCCATCCCAATAATCTTTGTACATTGATTTTGAGTTAGCTTTAAGAGTTTCAAGATTTATCATTGTGCTTACAAATTGATGGTGAACGGATTCTTTATAAGATTGAATCGTACCTTCAGGTCTTCTTACACCATCTTCAGCCATTCTAGATTGTTCATATAAAATGCCTAAAGTTCCCCTAAACTGAACATAGAACGAATAACCTGGATAAAGATCTTCGTGCCACTCACCAGTGTAAAAGCGCCAGTTTCTTCTATCAAATTCATTGCCTTGGTCTTGAGCAAAAACATTACCCCATTTAACTAAATCATAATCTACATTTTTATTTATAGGTTCCCTTGCAGGACCAGTCATAAAAGTATCTTGTGCACCCATTTCGTGGGCATCAACCATAATTTGAGGTCTCCATTCATTTATCAGAGCAACTCTTCCAATTGTTTCTGGTTGTGTTAAGTATATCCAGTCTCTATTTAGATCATAGAAGTAATGGTTTGTTCTTCCATAAGGCCAATCACCGGTATGAATTAATGATTGATCATCATAATTTGGTGCAGTACCTCTGAATTGTTCAAGATTCTTTGCAAATCTCGCTCTACCATCTGGGTTCATTAAGGGATCAACAATGATAACCATGTCATCTAACAAATCCAATATATCCTTATCTTCACTAGCAATGAGATGATAAATCACACCTAAGGCTGCATCCGCACCAGAAGTCTCATTTCCATGAATAGAGTAGGCCATCCAAGCGACAGCAGGTAAATCATCAATTAAAGATCTTGCTTGTCTATCATTAGTAATTCTAGCGTCAGAGAGTTGTGTGATCTTATCTTTTATAGAATCAAGATTTTTTAGGTTTTCTGAAGAAGAAATGAACACAGCATGAAGTGGTCTTTTTTCATGTGATCTCGCATATTCAACAACTTTTAACTTGTCAGACTGATCTGCCCAACGCTTCAACGCAGTAGTAATCTGTTCAGGTGTTGCTACTCGTGTTGCATAATCAAAATCCAAGAATGTATTAGGATGATCTACTGAATCTACGTAGTTATCATCAAGAATGACTTCTTGATATAGATCTTTCGAAAATGAAGTGGGTTCCATTAATGTATTAGCACCAATGTTAACTATAAAAATAAAAATAAGTAGGGTATATCTATGCATTTAATTCTCCCTTAAAGATATAAATAATCTTTAGAAATCATATAATAAAAAGGTTAAATAATGGAGTTAATATGAAAAATTTAGTAATTGTTTCTTTTCCTGCAAAAACTGAAACTCTTGGTCTTTTAAAGCAATCAATGAAAGATGCACTCCCAGATACAAGAGCTTACCCTGGATGTATTTCTGTCGATACCTATTTGGAAGAATCAACAAGCACAATTCATTTAATTGAAGATTGGGAAACTTTAGATGATCAAGCTGCTTACTTGAATTGGAGGATTGAGACAGGCCTATTAACATCTTTGGATCCCATTCTTGAGGGTGGAGCATCTAGTATAAAAATTAAAATATGTGGTCCAAAAATTGAAAATATTTAATTAGTATTTCTAAAAAATGATAGATAATATTTGGGAAAAAATAATAAAGGAAGTTGAATTAAGAATTAATGCAGAACCTTCTTTGAAAGATTATTTAGGCAACCTAATCCTATCTAAATCTGACATTAAAGAAGCAGTTGCTGCAATTCTAGCATCAAAATTACATAATGATGCTTTAGCATCAAAAGATATCCAAAGAATTATTTCTGAATGTTTTAATAAAGCAAATGATCTTGATCAAAAGTTAGTAGATGATATTTTATTTTTTAAAAATAATGATCCTGCATGTAAATATTTATCGACGCCATTATTGTTTTATAAGGGTTATCAAGGAGTTTCTGCTTATCGAGCAGCCAATATCTTATGGAATGATAATAGACATACAATGGCTATGTTTATTCAAAATAGGTCCTCTGAAGTCTTCGGGGTAGATATTCATCCAGCAGCATCAATTGACGGATCAGTAATGATTGATCATGCAACAGGTGTTGTGATAGGCGAAACAGCTGTAATTAAAAAAAATGTTTCTATTTTTCAAGGAGTAACACTTGGTGGAAAGGGTTTTGATAGGGGAGATAGACATCCAAAAGTTGAGGAGGGAGTTTCTATATTTGCATCTAGTACGATTTTAGGAAACATAAGAATTGGAAAAAATTCTATAGTTGCGGCAGGAAGTTTAGTTTTAGACGATGTTGATGCAAACACAACTGTTGCAGGAATTCCGGCAAAAAAATTAAACTGAATTATATATTTCTTGCTCTTTCATATTCATTTCTTCTTCGATATCTTCAAACAAAACTGAACTCATATACCTTTCAGCTGTATCGGGAATCATGCATAAAATATTAGAATTTTTATTAGCTTGTTTAGCAACTTCCATAGCAATTGCAAAAGTAGACCCACCAGAAACACCGGTTATTATTCCCTCTTTAGATGCGAGTTCTTTAGCCCAAAATATTCCATCATCACCAGAAACAGGAATATTTTGATCAAAATAACTATTATCAATAGTCTCTTGAAGAACAAATGGAATAAAGTCAGGTGTCCATCCCTGTATTGGATGAGGATTCCAAGCTTCATGAGTAGATGTAGGAGCATTTTCTAAATTTCTTTCCTGTGAAATTTTGCTATTAATTAATTGAGCATTGTCGGGCTCTGTAATAATTAATTTTGTTTTAGGTGACTGCTCTTTTAATACTCTAGAGACGCCGCTAAAAGTTCCACCTGTTCCATACCCAGAAACCCAATAGTCTAATCCTATGTCTTTAAAGTCATTAAGAATTTCAATAGCAGTAGTTTTCTCATGAATATCGGCATTAGCTTTATTTTCAAATTGTTTTGCATAGAACCAATTATTTTTATCTGAAAGTTTTTTTGCAAGATCATATGCAGCAGTTGTTCCTTCAGAAGCTGGAGTTAATAACACTTGAGCACCAAGAAATCTCATTAACTTTCTTCGTTCTATAGAGGTGCTGTCGGGCATAGTTACAACACATGGGTAGCCTTTGGTAGCGCAAACCATTGCTAAACCAATACCAGTATTACCACTAGTTGCCTCAACCACAGTTTGACCGGGGGAGAGCTCTCCATCTTTTTCAGCATTTTCAATAATGCTTAAAGCTAGCCTATCTTTTACCGATCCACCAGGATTAAAGTATTCAGCTTTTATAAATATATTAATATCGGCAGGCGATAGATTCTTTATTTTAATTACAGGTGTGTTTCCAATTGAGTTAAGTAAGCTTTTATAAATCATAATTCATATTAATCCTTTTATAATACCCAAAATAACATGAAGATTGCACTAATAAATAATATATAGGTTCGCATAATATATATTATGTTAAATTAATGGTGTATTAGATTTTATTTCGAATCTATTTTTATCAATTACTTTGTAAACCTTTGACTTTACTGTGCTGACATATATGAAACAAGTTTCACATTTATCTTTTGTTATCTTCAACAAGGTATAACCTTTGTGAGTACCTTCAGTCCATTTAACATTATTATTCTCCTCAATAAGATCTTTCTCTATTTGTTTAGTTAAAGAACCAAATGTATCGACAGTATTGGGAGAAGATATAGCTGGAGTACCAATCTCTACCCCAATAAAATTGTTTTTTTTGTCATATAAATTATTTAGCCAAGAGTTATGAGTATCGCCAGTCAGAACTAAAACAGAGTTTGCTTTTTTTAACTCTCTAAAAATTCTTTCTCGCTCTTTAGGATAACCATCCCAAGCATCAGTATTATAAGGAACATTCGCTCCACCGAGCTTTAAATATTTATCTAAATACTCTGGTAATATCTTTTTATTCATGTTTCCAAATAAAGATGGTAGAAAAACCTGAGCCATTAAAACTTGTTGACCAATAATTGACCATTTAAAGTTTTTGTTTAAGTTTTTCTTTATCCATAACATTTGCTCAATGCCGATTAATTTTCTATCTAATGATAAATCTTTACTATATTTAGACTTATTAAATGTTTCACCTTCAAAATAATTGTCTATATTTAATTGCTTATCTCTATAAATTGATCTTGTATCAAGCATTAATAATTGAAATAAATTACCAACCTCAAATTTTCTCCATATCTTAAGTTTTGATTTATTTTCTCTGATAGGCATCCATTCAAAATAAGCTTTAATTGCGTTAGCTTTTCTAGACTGAAAGAAACCCTCATATTTTTGGTGGTTTTCTGCGCCATATTTCCAAGAGTCATTTGTAAACTCATGATCATCCCAAACAACTATCATTGGTTTTGATCTATGAAGTGCTTGTAAGTCTGAATCACTTTTGTATTGGGCGTGACGCTTTCGATAATCGTTAAGACTAATTATTTCATGTTTAGGGTCAACCACTCTATTAAAGCGTTCAGAATCTTCTGTTGCATATCCATCCTTATCATATTCATATATATAGTCTCCAAGGTGTAAAACTAAATCTATTTCGTCATTATTAGCCATTTCTCGATATGCATTAAAATACCCTGCCGGATGATTAGAACAACTACAAAAAGCTATGTTGTAATGATCTGGATTATCAACTGGAAGTGTTTTAGTCATTCCTACATCGGAAAAAGTATTATTTATAAAGAATCTATAAAAGACTTTTTTTCCTCTAAATGCACTTGGTATATTCACATCTACTTTAATA